>Ga0302325_10001844_pt1 | contig 53082 bp, 51 predicted proteins | sample Palsa_T0_2_FD_201948 | JGI IMG/M metagenome (GOLD analysis project Ga0302325, IMG submission 201948) | Peat permafrost microbial communities from Stordalen Mire near Abisko, Sweden - Palsa_T0_2 | ecosystem: Environmental > Terrestrial > Soil > Palsa > Peat permafrost | place: Sweden: Abisko...
CCGCGGGGGATCTCGGTGATGTCGTGCCAGCACCTGAACACCGATCCGGGAATGTGTCCGGCATCCCATTCGCTCTCGTCACGCACATCGAGGATCTGCACGCTCGGGTCCACGGCGAGGTGCGCGTGTAGCTCCTCGACCGTCTCGCGCTCGATCCGATCGACGGGCCGCTTCTCGAGGCGCCAGCTCGTCAGCCCACCATGGGCGAACCCTGCCAGCTTTCGGATCCCGACCGCGATCGCGGGAGTAGCGGCGCGCTGGGCGTCGTCGTCGTCGCGCCCGATCAGAACGATCTCCTGCTCACGATCGGCAAGCCACGCGAGCTTCGAGCCGAACCCAGATCGAGTCATCGGAATGCAGACCGATCCGGGGATGTGCGAGTCGTCGAACTGCACTTCGGTTCGCGTATCGACGAGCAGCGCTCCACTCGCGCGCTTGAGCTCGATCTGCCGCGGCGCGAGCGGCAGCACTCCGACGCCCTCGGTCAGCAACGGACCCCCGTTGAGCTCGACGATCGCTTGAAAATTCGGGGGCTGAGGCCCCAGCCTGGCCAGCGACTGACGAACGAACTCCTCTTCGTCGGGGATCTGCAGCATCCGGTTGTTGGCGCGCTCGTAACCGATCGTCGACGAGATCTTCGGGTCCATGCTCGGCCCGCCGCACATCGAGCCGCCGAGATGAGCCGGCCAGAGCTCGCAGTAATCGGGCAGCGCGAGCAGCTTGTCGTGGAGAGCGTGGTAGATCCCTTTGGCACCCTCGGATTTCTCGATCGCCAGATCCGGGCGGGCGACGTCCCCGACGAACAGGGTGTCGCCGCTGAGCACGGCCCAGGGCTCTGAGCTGCGCGAGGTGTCTGTCAACACGAACGCGGTGTGCTCGGGGCGGTGCCCCGGCGTATGTATCGCGCGCAACGTCACGGCGCCGAGCTGAAGCTCCCAGCCGTCGTCGAAGGGCTCGTGGTCATAGTCGGGCTGAGCCTCGCGGTGGATGTGGATCGTCGCGCCGGTTGCGACCGCCAGGCGCCCATGGCCGGACACATGGTCCGCGTGCGTGTGGGTCTCGAGGATGTGCTCGATCCGGACGCCGATGTAGCGGGCGAGCATCAGATAGACGTTGGTCTCGAAGCGCGGATCGACGACCGCGGCGATCCCTGCCTTCTCATCACCGACCAGATACGACGCGCAGCCCAGATCGTTATGGGTGATCTGCCGGAAGATCATCGGTGCTCGATTCTGGTGTTCTGCTCGCTGTCTACGTCGAGGGGCGAGGCCAGGGGCATAGATAGGTCCTCCGTGATTCGAGGGCGTGGGCCAGCCAGCAGAGAGGATAACCTGCCGGGTAGATAGCCAACCAGGTCAGTCGAGTTAGCTGACACGAACTTGACGCGCCGCTCAGAACACGTACGGGGCGGTGAGCGGGTCGGCGCGCAGCAGCTCCCACTCAGCGTCATCGAGTGGCTGCGGGCGATCTCGCTCCGCATCCACGATGCACAGGAAGCCGAACGGCTCCTCACCTTCGTTCAGCCACCGATGCGGCGCCAGCGGCGGCACGTGGAGAGCGTCGAAGGGCGGGATCCCGTGCATCCTGTCGCCGATCAGCGCGCGGCCGCAGCCGCGCATACCAATGACGAAGTGAACGTGACGATGTTTCTCGAGGCGGGAGTAGCCACCAGGCGCGACTTCGAAGAAGCGCGCCTCGAACGCTGCCTGCAGGATCGGCGTACCGGCGAGAACGTGCCGCGTGACGCCCTTCCAACCCATCCCGCGCGCGCCATCTGCCGGCTCCTGCCCCGGAGCGACCTTGTAGCCCTGCTCGACGACCCCCGCCCAGCGGAAGGCGGCGGGATCGAACGCAATGTGCGCAACCTCAGTCGACACCAACCAGGTCCACGACGAAGACGAGCGTCTCATCGGGGCCGATCACCCCGCCGGCGCCCCTTTTTCCGTATGCGAGGTCGGGCGGGATCGTGATCCGGCGGCGGCCGCCGACCTTCATCCCCGCCACGCCCTGGTCCCAGCCGGAGATCACCTGGCCCTTGCCGAGGCCGAACTTGAATGTCTTGCCGCGATTCCACGACGCGTCGAACTCCCTGCCGTTCTTCCACGACACACCGACGTAGTGGACCTCGACGACGTGACCGGAGACCGCCTCCTCACCTTCGCCGACGGTGATGTCCTCGAGCTCGAGCTGATAGGACGGCGGCTGGTCGGACGGGACTTCGACCTGGGGCTTTTCGATCTCGGCCATGGCCGAGAGGCTATACGTTCGCGAGCTTGGCGCGCACCGAGGGGACGCACGGACGCCGCCGATCGCGCATGCCCACGCCGCGGGGCGGGCCGCTCGCGCGCGCCGGCCCGGGAAACCGAGCCAGCCGGCCGGGGTAATCTTCTATCTAAGAATCGAAAATTAGGAGCCTGAGAGATGTCATCCGAAGCGCTGGTGTTCGACGCGATCCGCACTCCCCGCGGCAAGGGGAAGGTGAACGGGTCCCTGCATGCGACCAAGCCGGTCGACCTGGTGGTGGGACTGATGCATGAGATGCTGAGCCGCCACGGCGAGCTCGACCCGAAGCGGGTGGACGACGTCGTGCTCGGCGTCGTCACGCCGATCGGCGATCAGGGCATGGATATCGCCAAGACCGCCGCGATCAAGGCCGGGCTGCCCCACACGGTCGCCGGCGTGCAGCTGAACCGCTTCTGCGCATCCGGTCTCGAGGCGGTCAACACCGCTGCGCAGAAGGTCGCCTCCGGCTGGGAGGACCTCGTCTTCGCCGGTGGCGTCGAATCGATGTCGCGCGTCCCGATGGGTGCCGACGGCGGCGCCTGGGCGCTCGACCCCGAGACCAACTACGACACCTCGTTCGTCCCGCAGGGCGTCAGCGCTGACCTGATCGCGACGATCGAGGAATTCAGCCGCGATGACGTCGACGCTTACGCCGCCCGCTCGCAGGAGCGCGCTGCAGCTGCCCAGGCCGAGGGCCGCTTCGCGAAGTCGGTGATCCCGGTGCTCGACATCAACGAGCACGTCGTCCTAGACAACGACGAGTTCATCCGCCCCGGCACCACCGTTGAGACGCTCGGGAAGCTGAAGCCGTCCTTCCAGGTCATGGGCGAGATGGGCGGCTTCGACGCCGTCGCCCTCCAGAAGTACCACTGGATCGAGAAGATCGAGCATGTCCACACCCCCGGAAACTCATCCGGGATCGTCGACGGCGCCTCGCTGCTGGCGATCGGCAACGAACGGATCGGCGACGAACTGGGCCTCACCCCGCGCGCCAAGATCCTCGCGACCGCCGTCTCCGGCGCCGATCCGACGATCATGCTCACCGGCCCCGCGCCCGCCAGCCGCAAGGCACTCGCGAAGGCAGGACTGACGATCGACGACATGGACCTGGTCGAGATCAACGAGGCCTTCGCCGCCGTCGTGCTCCGCTTCGTCAGGGACATGGGCCTCGACCTCGACAAGGTGAACGTCAACGGTGGCGCGATCGCGATGGGCCATCCGCTCGGCGCAACCGGCGCGATGATCCTCGGCACCCTGATCGATGAGCTCGAGCGCCAGCAGAAGCGCTATGGCCTCGCGACGCTCTGCGTCGGCGGGGGCATGGGCATCGCGACCGTCGTCGAGCGCGTCTAGCGCTCCCCGGCCCACCCAAGGAGAACTGAGAAATGCCTGAAAGCAGCACGATCCGCTGGGAGCGGGATGAGGACGGCGTCGTCATCCTGACGCTCGACGACCCCAACCAGTCGGCCAACACGATGAACGCCGCGTACGCCGAATCGATGGCGGCCACGGTGGAGCGCCTCGAGGCAGAGAAGGACGAGATCACCGGCGTGATCATCACCTCGGCAAAGAAGACCTTCTTCGCCGGCGGGGACCTGAATGAGCTGCGCGCCGCGACGCGAGAGCAGTCGGAGGAGATCGCCGGCATCGTTCACGACGGCAAGGCTCTGCTGCGGCGGCTGGAGACGCTCGGCAAGCCGGTCGTCGCCGCAATCAACGGCACCGCACTCGGCGGTGGCCTCGAGATCGCGCTCGCGACCCACCACCGTGTGATCGTCGACGATCCGAGGGTCAAGCTCGGCTTCCCCGAGGTTCAGCTCGGCCTGCTTCCTGGGGCCGGCGGCGTGACCCGTTCGGTGCGGATGATCGGCATCGTAAATGCGCTCATGCAGCTCTTGTTGCAAGGACAGCAGATTCGCCCGCAGCAGGCGAAGGAGGTCGGAATCGTCGATGAGATCGTCGCCACGCGCGAAGAGCTGATCCCGGCAGCGAAGGCATGGATCGCCGCGAACCCCGAGGCGGTCCAGCCGTGGGACGTGAAGGGCTACAAGATCCCCGGCGGCACTCCGAGCACTCCTTCACTGGCCCAGAACCTGCCGGCGTTTCCCGCCAACCTGCGCAAGCAGATCAAGGGTGCGAACTACCCGGCGCCGCATCACATCTTGGCCGCCGCGGTCGAAGGTGCGCAGGTCGACTTCGACACCGCCAGTGAGATCGAGGGCCGCTACTTCGTCGACCTGGTCACCAGCCAGGTGGCGAAGAACATGATCCAGGCGTTCTTCTTCGACCTGAACCGGGTCAACGGCAGCCGGGGCCGGGCCGACGATCTGGAGTCGTTCAAGTCGCGCAAGGTGGTCGTGCTCGGCGCGGGCATGATGGGCGCGGCGATCGCCTACGTGTCGGCGAAAGCCGGGATCGAGGTCGTGCTGAAGGACGTCTCGCTGGAGGCGGCCGAGCGCGGCAAGGGCTACTCGCAGACCCTGGTCGACAAGGCCGTGGATCGCGGCCGCTCGACCCGCGAGCAGGCCGACGAGCTGCTCAGCCGGATCACCCCGACCGCCGACCCCGCCGCGGCCGAGAGCGCCGATCTGGTGATCGAGGCGGTGTTCGAGGATCCGTCGGTCAAGGCGCAGGTGTTCGCCGAGATCGAGCCGTACCTCGCCGTGGACGCGCTGCTCGGGTCGAACACCAGCACGCTTCCGATCACTGGTCTGGCCGAGGGCGTCTCGCGCCCGGAGGACTTCATCGGGCTGCATTTCTTCAGCCCGGTGGACAAGATGCCGCTGGTCGAGATCATCCGCGGCGAGAAAACCACCGATGCGACGGTCTACCGCGCGCTCGACTTCGCCAAGCAGATCAAGAAGACGCCGATCGTCGTCAATGACAGCCGCGGCTTCTTCACCAGCCGCGTGATCGGCACGTTCATCAATGAAGCCGTCGCGATGCTGCTCGAAGGGATCCCCGCGCCGACGATCGAGCAGGCGTCATCGCAGGCGGGCTACCCGGCCCCTGTCCTCCAGCTCTCCGACGAGCTGAACCTCAACCTGATGCGCAAGATCGCCGTCGCCGCGCGGAACGCGATCGAGGCCGAGGGTGGCACGATGACGCCGCACCCCAGCGAGACGGTGATCAACCGCATGCTCGACGAGTTCGGGCGCGGCGGCAAGCTGGCGGGCGCCGGCTTCTACGACTATGAGAACGGCAAGCGCACCCGTCTCTGGCCCGGCCTCCGCGAGGCGTTCCCGCCGGTCGAGGATCCGTCATCGATCTCGCTTCGGGATCTCGAGGAGCGGATGCTCGTGATTGAGGCGCTCGAGACAGTGAAGTGCGTCGACGAGGGCGTGATCGAGTCGGTCGCCGACGCGAACATCGGCTCGATCATGGGAATCGGCTTCCCGGCCTGGACGGGCGGCGTGCTCCAGTACATCAACGGCTATGCCGGCGGTCCGACGGGCTTCGTCGCCCGCGCCCGCGAGCTGGCCGCCAAGTACGGCGAGCGCTTCGAGCCTCCGGCGTCGCTCGTGCTGATGGCCGAGCGCGGCGAGACGTACTCCGACGAGCCGTCACTGGTCGCGACCGCGTAGGACGATCGTTCGGTGACCCGGGCCGCGCGCGAAGCAACGCGCGGCCCGGCCCCCCCGAGCCATGAGACGCCCGCGGGATTTGCCCCTGGCAAATGCCGCAATGGAATTTGCCTTTGGCAAATTCCACTCACTCTTCGCCGGCGGCCTGCTCCTCCCGGATCTTCGTCTCGAGCGCCGCCATCACGGTCGGGTCGCGCAGGGTCGTGACGTCGCCGAGCGCGCGGCCGTCGGCGATGTCGCGCAGCAGGCGGCGCATGATCTTGCCCGACCTCGTCTTCGGCAGATCGTCGGTCCAGATGATCCGTTTTGGGCGTGCGAACTTGCCGATCCTCACCGACACCGTCTCGCGGATCGCGGTGACGATCTCGTCGGTGCCCTCGAGGTCTCCCTGCAGCGTCACGAAGGCGCAGATCGCTTGGCCGGTGTCCTCGTCGGATTGGCCGATCACCGCTGCCTCGGCGACCATGTCGTGGGCGACGATCGCGGACTCGACCTCGGCGGTGGAGAGCCGGTGCCCGGACACGTTGACGACGTCGTCGATCCGCCCGATCACCCAGAAGTAGCCGTCCTTGTCTCGGCGCGCGGCATCGCCGACGAGGTACGTCTTGCGCCCGAAGCGGCTGAAGTAGGTCTCGATGAAGCGATCATCGTCCTTGTACAGCGTGCGCAGCATCGACGGCCACGGCCTGGTGAGGACGAGCAGGCCCTGGCCGGTCCCGATCGTCTTTCCCTCGCGCTCGTCGACCACGTCCGCGGCGATGCCGGGGAACGGCTTTGTCGCCGATCCCGGTTTCGTCGCGACGATGCCTGGCAGCGGCGTGATCATGATCGCGCCCGTCTCGGTCTGCCACCACGTGTCTACGATCGGGCAACGCTCGCCGCCGATCACCTTGTGGTACCAGAGCCACGCCTTCGGGTTGATCGGCTCACCGACCGTTCCGAGCAGCCGCAGCGAGCTAAGGTCATGCTTGCGCGGATAGTCGGCGCCCCACTTTATGCAGGCGCGGATCGCGGTCGGGGCGGTGTAGAACAGCGACACCTTGTAGCGCTCGACGAGCTCCCACCAGATGCCCTTGTGCGGGTAGTCGGGGGCGCCCTCGTACATCACCGACGTGGCGCCGTTGCATAGGGGCCCATACACAATGTACGAGTGTCCCGTGACCCAGCCGACATCCGCACAGCACCACCAGACGTCCTCCTCGGGCTTGACGTCGAAGACGTAGCGGTGGGTCGTGCTGGCGCCGGTCAGGTAGCCCCCGGTCGTGTGCAAGATGCCCTTCGGCTTCGCCGTCGAGCCGCTCGTGTAAAGGATGTAGAGCGGATCCTCCGCGTCCATCGGCTCGGCCGGGCACTCGGGGTCGGCCGCCTCCATCAGCTCGTGGTACCAGTGGTCGCGCCCCTCCTTGATCTCGCACTCGGTCCCTTTCGAGCGCACGACGACGATGTGCTCGAGCGTCTCGAGATCGCCCATCACTTCGTCGACGTTCTGCTTCACGGGCGCGGTCTTCCCCTTTCGCGCCGCGCCATCGACCGTGATCAGCGCCTTCGCCTCACTGAACTCCATCCGCTCCCGTACCGACTCGGCTGAGAAGCCGCCAAAGACCACATTGTGTGGCGCGCCGATGCGCGCGCACGCGAGCATCGCGACGACCACCTCAGGGATCATCGGCAGGTAGATCCCGACGACGTCGCCCTTCTCGATCCCGATCCCCTTCAGCCCGTTCGCGAACCGCTGCACGTCGGCGAGCAGATCCGCGTAGGTGATGTCCCTCTCGTCGCCCTCCTCGCCCCGCCAGTGGTAGGCGACGCGGTCGCCGTTGCCCGCCTCGACGTGGCGATCGAGGCAGTTATAGGAGACGTTCAGCTGGCCGCCGATGAACCATTTGTAGAACGGCGGGTTCGAGTCGTCGAGGACCTGGTCCCAGGGCTTGAACCAGTGCAGCTTCTCGGCGTTGCCCGCCCACCACCCCTGCCAGTCGCGGTCGGCCTCGTCGTAGATCGCGGGATCGTTCAGGAGCGCCTTCTCGCGGAACTGCTCTGGCGGATCGAAGGTCTCGACGTCGAGCAGGTCGGCGAGCTCATGCTCGAGGTCGCTGTCGTTCGAAACGCGCTCGGTGGCCATCTATCACTCCTCGTCTCTTGGTGATCGCGGGGGCGCCGGCATCGCTGCCGATGCCGGCGCCCTCGCACTACGTCGTCGTCGTACTGCCGAGGCTAACGGGCGGTGGTCGGTGTCGTCAGCTACTTCGCACCGATTGGCAGCACCCAGCGCCCGTACTGGTGGTGGCAGATCATCGCGCAGGACGCGTACAGCGCCGCCGCCGCCGTCACGAGCCCAGCGAAGCCACCAGCGTGGATCGTGCTCATGTTGCCGCCCGAGTTGCCGATGCCGAGCAGGATGAAGGTGACCGTCAGCGCGAAGAACACGAACGTCACCGCCAGCGGCTGCTTGAACGAGGCGACGAACAGCATGAAGGTCAGGAGCGCCCACGCCCACAGATACCCGCCGAGCGCCGAATTGACCTCGGTCGGCGTGATCAGCTTGGCGTCATAGGTGACGAGGATGAAGAACGAGATCCAGAAGGCACCGTAAGACGAGAACGCCACTGCGCCGAACGTGTTTCCGGTCCGGAACTCCCACATCCCGGCCATGAACTGCGCCAGTCCACCGTACGCGAACGCAAGCCCGAGCACCACCGGCGTCGCCCCGGCGCCGATCAAATTCGAGTTGACCAGGCTCAACACGAGGGTCGTGATGCCGAACCCGGCAAGCCCCAGCGGCGCCGGATTCGCTGGTACCCAGCTTTTTTCTTCCATGCGACTCTCCTCTGCTGCAGCGCCACGCTGGGCGTGGCTGCTAGGTAGCGACCGCCTAGGTCGCTCGGACACGTTGGCGACAGCGTCCACCCGACGCGCGGTCCTTGCAACGTCAATCGGTGAGCGGCAAACCGACGCGACGACCGGTACTCACGGCGCGACGAACGGTTGCCATTGATCGTATGAACGGCCGCGGACCGGCCGCCGGTCTATGCTGGGCACTGAGTGGAGGTCGTATTGGGTGTACTCGTCGGTTGGGCGAGCGCTGCCTCGCTGCTGGCCGGTGCGCGTCTGCTGCGCCCCGCGCGCGTGATCTCGAGCGAGGGACACGCGATGCAGTCGGCTCTGCACGCCGCCACCGTGATGCTGCCCCACCTCCGCCGCGGCCTCTCGGTCGAGAGCGCGTCGCGGGCGATCCCGCAGCTGCTCACGCTTACGCAGGCGAGCGCCGTAGCGCTCGCCGACCGCGAGCGCATCCTCGCCTGGCACGGCGGTGGGGGTGGTCACCACGAGCGCGGGCAGAGGCTCGCGGAGCTCGTGTCGGTCGGACGTGACGACCGGGTCCATGTTGAGTCGGCGATCTCCTGCGAGGAGCCGGATTGCCCGCTCGGCGCCGCGATCGTCGCCCCACTCGTCGTCGGCGGCGCGCGCGTCGGCTCGCTCGTGGCGGTGTTCGCCAGGGGCCGTCACCTCGCACCCGAGGACACCCGCACCGTCCAGGAGGCGGCCAGTCTCGTCTCTGCGCAGATCGAGCTCTCCGAGCTCGAAGCCCAGGGCGAGCGCCTCGCCCGCGCCGAGCTGCGTGCGCTGCGAGCCCAGATCTCGCCTCACTTCATCTATAACGCGCTCGCCGCCGTCGCCGCCTACATCCACTCGAACCCCGACGAGGCCAGGGAACTGCTGACCGACTTCGCCGAGTTCACGCGCTACGCATTCCGTGGCCAGGACCCGTACGTCACTTTGGCCGACGAGCTCCGCTACGTCGAGAAGTACCTCCGGCTCGAGCGCGCGCGGTTCGGCGAGGGGCTCGAGGTGCGGATCGAGGTCGCCCCCGAGGTGCTCCACGTCGTCGTCCCTGTGCTCTCGCTTCAGCCGCTGGTAGAGAACGCGGTCCGGCACGCCGTCGAGCACCGCGGCCGCGGCCGGATCGAGATCATCGGCCGCGACATCGGCACCGACGCCGAGCTGCGCGTCCACGATGACGGTCCCGGCATGGGGCGCGCGCGAGCGCAGCAGGTGCTCGCCGGCGAGGCCGGCGGGATCGGGGTCGCGAACGTCCAGGCCCGCCTGCAGACCAGCTTCGGCCCCGATTACGGCCTCGAGATCCATTCGCCGCCCGGGGAGGGCACAACTGTGACCATGACGCTGCCGAAGTTCCGCGCCGGGGTCCGGGCGGCGTGAACGGCGAGGCCGCGCTCTCCGTGCTCGCCGTCGACGACGAGCGACCTGCGCTCGAGGACCTCGCTCGCCTGCTGCGATCCTCGCCGTGGGTGGCCGAGGTCGTCTGCGCTCACAGCGGCAGCGACGCTTTGCGCCAGCTCGCGGAGCGTCAGTTCGACGCGCTCTTTCTCGACGTCCGCATGCCCGGCCTCGGCGGCCTCGAGCTCGCAGGCGTGCTCGATCGCTTCGCCAAGCCTCCGCCGGTCGTATTCGTCAGCGCCTACGAGGATGGCGCCGTACGGGCATTCGAGGTCCACGCCGTCGACTACCTGATGAAGCCGGTCAGCAGCCGGCGAATCGAGGAAGCGATCACCCGCGTCGTCGAGCTTTCGGGTGTCGGAAACGCGCGCGAGGCGCCAGGCGAGCGGGCCGCGGATGACCTCGCCCGGGACGAGATCGTCGCCGTCGAGCGCGCAAACGGACACGGGACCAGGATCGTGTCGCGGGCGTCGATCCTGTACGTGCAGGCGCGCGGCGATTACGTCCGGATCGTCAGCGACGAGGGCCGCTACATGCATCGCAGGACGCTCGCCGATCTCGAGCGGCGCTGGAGCGCCCATGGCTTTCACCGCGTGCATCGCGCGTACCTGGTGAACCTCCGCCGAGCGGTCGAGATGCGACCGGACCTCGGGGGCACGGCCGCACTGGTGCTCAGCGACGGCAGCGAGATTCCAGTCGCGCGCCGGCAGGTATCCGAGTTGCTTCACCGGCTGCGGATGTGACCGTATGCAGCCAACCGAGCAACCCGAAGGCCGCACGCCGCGCGACGAACTCGCCGACGCGACGGCACACGGCGCCCTTTACCTGAGGCGTCTGCGGCAGCGCCAGCTCGCGCTCTCGCTGTTCGCGCTGATCGCGTTCGGGGCGATCGTCGGGGTTCTACCGCTCGCGATCGACGTCGTTCCGGAGCTCACGCGGGTCGAGCTGCTCGGGATCCCTCTCGCGATCTGGCTGCTCGTGGTCCCGCTGCCGCCCATCTTCCTGATCCTGGGCGCGCTGTACGCGCGGCGCGCCGACGCACTGGACGAGACCTTCCGCGAGCTGGTGCGACGCCGTTGATCGCGATCCTCGCGGTCGCCGCCGTGACGGTCGGCACGGTCGGACTCGGCGCGATCGGGACGCGCATCGCACGCACGACCTCGGACCTGCTTGTCGCCTCGCGCGCGATGACGCCGTGGTGGAACGCCGCGGCGATCTCCGGGGAGTACCTGTCGGCGGCAAGCTTCCTCGGGATCGCGGGGCTCGAGATGCAGAACGGCACCACGGCCCTCTGGCAGTCGCTCGGCTTCACCGCCGGATACCTCGCGCTGCTCCTGTTCGTCGCGGCCCCGCTGCGACGGTTCGGGTCCTACACCATCTCGGACTTCGCCGAGGCGCGCCTGCGCAGCCCCCGCCTGCGCGGACTGGCCTCCGCGACGGTGCTGTTGATCGCCGGCTTCTACCTCGTTCCGCAGCTCAAGGGGGCGGGCTTGACGCTGAACGTCGTGACCGGCGCGCCGTACTTCGTCGGCGTGCTCCTCGTCGGACTTGTCGTCGCGGTCAACGTCGGGCTCGGCGGGATGCGCGGGATCACCTACGTGCAGGCGTTCCAGTTCTGGCTCAAGGTGTTCGCGATCGCGCTGCCGGCGTGCCTGCTGCTGATCCACCTCGGCGGGCTGCCGGCGCGCGCAGCCCTGTTCGGCGACGAGTACCCACGCGCAGGCGCACACGGGCTCGTCGTTCAGATCCCCGCGCCGCAGCCGGTCACCTTCCCGGCAGCGACGCCGTACACGATCCTTGTCAGCTCGCACGGCGCCGTCACGGCGCGCACGTTCCATGCCTTCGCCGGCGAGCTGACCACGCTGCCAACCGGGCGGCTGCGGCTTCCCGCCGATGCCGACGTGCCGGTGTCGAGCGGTACAACCGCGCTGCCAGGCCGCGACTGGGCGCGGCCCGTCGGAGGAAGCGGCGAACGATCACCGGTGTTCGTCTACTCGCTCCTGATCGCCACGTTCCTCGGCACCATGGGCCTGCCGCACATCCTCGTGCGGTTCTACACCAACCCGGACGGACCCGCGGCTCGGCACACCACTGTGCGGGTGCTCGGCCTGCTCGGTGTCTTCTATCTCTTCCCCGGGATCTACGGCGCACTCGGCCGCGTGCTCGCGCCCCAGCTCTACGTCACGGGAGCAACCGACACGGTCGTGCTGCGCCTGCCTGAAGCCGCATGGCCTGGCACCGTCGGTAACGTCCTCGGCGCGATCACCGCCGCCGGCGCCTTCGCCGCGTTCCTGTCAACGTCATCGGGTCTGCTCGTCTCGATCGCGGGCACGATCTCTCACGACGTTTGGCCGCGGATCTCGCGCGAGCGCACAACCACGGGGCGGGTCCGGCGACTGCGCTTCCGTCTCGCCGCGGTACTCGGGATGGTGGTACCGATCTCGGTTGCGTTCTTCGCTCAGGGAGTCGACATCGCCGTGCTGGTCGGCTGGGCGTTCGCGCTCGCTGCAAGCACGTTCTGCCCGCTGTTCCTGCTCGGGATCTGGTGGACGCGCCTGACCGCGCCGGGCGCGGCGACGGGGATGGTCGCGGGCGCGCTCGTCGCGACCTCAGGCATCATCGTCGGGCTCGTCCTCGGCGAGCCCGGCGGCGTCGGTGGCGCATTGCTCGCCCAGCCGGCGATCGTGTCCGTTCCGATCGCGTTCCTGACGATGATCGTGGTGTCGCTGCGCGCCGCCGAGCGGGGGAGCCCGCCCGACGCGGAGATGCTCGCGCTGCACGCGCCAGAAGGGCTCGACCTGCCGGAAACGGGCGTCCGCGACCCGTTCGTGCTCGGGGAGTCGGCGACGCGGCCTCGTTTTAGGGAATGATTCGGGCGCGACTCGTTGGCGCCGCGCGATCGCCCTGTGGCACCATCGCCGTACGTGAACGCGACGCACGCACGTATGCCGCCCGGGCCCCGCCTGCCCCGCCTGGTGCAGACGCTCGGATTTGTGCTGGGTGGGCCGAGGTATCTCGAGGCCTGCCGGCGGCGCTATGGCGGGGCGGTGACGATGAGCACTCTGTTCGACGACGCGTTCGTGATGCTGTTCGACCCGGCGCTCGTGAAGGAGCTCTTCCAGGGCTCGAACGAGCAGCTCCACGCGGGCGAGGCGAACGCGCTGCTGGGGCCGATCCTTGGCCAGCGTTCGGTGCTGCTACTCGACGGCACCGAGCATCTCCGTCATCGGCGCCTGATGCTGCCGCCATTTCACGGCCGGCGGATGGGGGCGTTCGAGCAGGCGATGATCGACGCGACCGACCGCGAGATCGCCGGCTGGCCTGAAGGTGAGCCGTTCCCGGTGCTGCCGAGCATGCAGTCACTGACCTTGCAGGTGGTTATGCGTGCCGTCTTCGGCTTCGACGCCGGTCGCGCCGAGGAGGAGCTGCGGCGCCGGTTACGCGAGATGCTCGGGCCGATCACGAGGCGGCGCCGCGGCATTCTCCTGTTCGTGATCACCCGTGGCAGGTTGGCGGGGAACTCCGGCGCTGATGCCTTCCTTGCCCGCCGCCGCGCGGTAGACGAGATCCTGTTCGCCGAGATCGCCCGCCGCCGCCGCGAGCCGGACCTTGCCGAGCGCGAGGACATCTTCTCCGCGCTGCTGCTGGCCGAGGACGAGGACGGTGAACGGCTCACCGACCAGGAGATCCGCGACGAGCTGGTGACGCTGCTCGTCGCGGGTCACGAGACGACCGCGACCGCGCTGGCATGGACGATCGACCTGCTGCTCCACAGCCCGAGCGTGCTGCAGCGGACGCTTGACGCGATCGGCGGTGCAAGTGCCGGCAAGGGCGACGCGTACCTCGACGCCGTCGTCAAGGAGTCACTGCGGATGCGGCCGATCATCCCCGGCGTCGGCCGTGTGGTGCGCGGAGAGCCGTTCCGGCTCGGCGACTACGAGATCCCTCCCGGGGTCGAGATCAACCCCTCGATCCGGACGATCCAGCGGCGCGGGGACCTCTACCCCAACCCGCGAGAATTCCGTCCCGAGCGGTTCCTCGGGACCGACGCCCCCGACACCTACACGTGGGTCCCGTTCGGTGGCGGGACCCGCCGCTGCCTCGGCGCCAGCTTCGCCCTGATGGAGATGCGCGTCGTCCTGCGGCGCGTTCTCGAGCGGACCGAGCTGCGCCCCGCCGCCGCGAGAGGCGACAAGGCCGAGTACCGCGCGTTCCTGCTCGCCCCGCGGCACGGCGCGCGTGTGCTGATACCTCCGCACTCGAGGGCCACGCCCCACCCTCAGCTCTCCGGCGCGTCGACGTAGCGCTCGGCGACGTCGGTCAGGACCTGCAGCATCGTCTTCGCGGCTGGGCTGACCCCCGGGCCGCGCATCGTCGCGGCGATCACCTTTCGCACCGGGCTGCTCGGCGCGAGCTCGCGGACCACGGTTCCTCGCCGCCTGCGCGTCAAGGCGAGCTGCGGGATCAGCGCGACGCCGACTCCCGCCGCCACGAGTCCCTGGATCGTCTCGTAGTCATCGCTCTCGAAAGTGACCTTGGGCTCGAACCCGGCGCTGAGGCAGGAACGAACCACGTGGCGCGCACACGGGCTGGTAGCGGAAGTCTGCACCCAGTCCTCCTCGCTCAGGTCCTGCAGCCGCAGCGCGTCCTTGGCGGCGAGGGGATGAGCCTCGGGCAGGACCACGTGCAACCGGTCCTCGAGCAGCGTCACGGACCGTAAGGTCGCGCCGGTCCATTCGACCACGCCGGGAAACTCATACAGCAGCGCGAGGTCGATCTCGCCCGCACGCAGCCGCGGCGCGATCTCCTCTGGCTCGCCCTCGGCCATCGTCAGCGCGATGTCGGGATGGCCGGCGCGAAAGACTGCAATCGCCTCCGGCATCAGCGTGGCGCCCGCCGAGGGGAAAGACGCCATCCGCAGCCGCCCGCCGCGCAGCCCCATGACGGCCGCGAGCTCGGCCTCTGCGGCGTCGACCTGGGCGAAGATCGCCTCGGCCTGCTCGACAAGCGTCGCCCCCGCTGCGGTCGGCCGCACCCCGCGTCGATCACGGACCACGAGCGGCATCCCCATCTCGGCTTCGAGTCTGGCGATCGCCTGCGAGACCGCGGACTGGGTGTACGAAAGGGCGTCAGCAGCGTTCGAGAACGAGCCGCGCTCGACAACCTCGCACAGAACTCTCAACCGGCCAAGATTCAGCATTAGCGTTGCTAATCTTACAGATGAGAAACTTCATTGGCAATAATATAAAGCCGGTGCCATGATCCACCGACCCGGTAAGTAGCAAATAGAAACGCCCAAACTTCATCAGAGGGAGACAGTCATGAGTCCGAAGACGATTGTGTCTTACGACGACACACTCAACGACCACGATGCGCTTGCGCTCGGCCGCGTTCTGGCGACCGCAGGCGCCGAGCTCGAGCTCGCTTATGTTCGTCACACCACCCAGTCGAATCGCTCGCGCGAGGAGCTCGACCAGAGCCAGGCTGAGGCCCTGCTCGAGCGCGGCGCCCGCTGGCTCGACGACCTCGATGTCTCGCGCAAGGTAGTTGTCAGCGCGTCGACCGGTGAAGGACTTGCCTGGCTCGCCGCCGACGAGAACGCTGCGATCGTCGTCTTCGGCTCGGACTACCGCACCGCCGCCGGCCACGTCGACCCAGGCACGTCGGCACGCCGCCTGCTCGAGGGCGGGCCGTCCGCCGTCGCGATCGCCCCCGCGAACTACCGCAGCGACCGCAACCCCACGATCCGCACGATCGGCGTCCTCGACGGCGACAGCGCGGCCCGTGAGACGGCGAACGAGATCGCCGAACGGCTCGGCGCTGCCGTTGTCTCCGCACCCGCCGCGAAGATCGACCTGCTCGTCGTTCCGTCCCGCCCGGAGGCCCAGGAGGGCCGCGTGATGATCAGCTCCTCGGCCGCGAACGCGATCGAGAACTCGATCGCCCCGGTGCTCGTCGTCCCGCGCGGCGTCCCGGTCCGCTTCCCGGTTCCCGCGGTCGCGGGAACCGCTCACTGAAGCACCAGCAAGACCCGCCCACCCCGCTGTACGAAGGCCAGCCTCCGTGGAATCGCCTGGCAGGCGATTCCATTGAGGCGGCCTTCGTCGTTTCCGGGAATTTGCGAGGATCCGCAGCATGGATACAGCAAGCATTGATCAGGCATACGGACAGCTTCAGACCGAGTTCCAGGACGTCGCGAAGTCCGTTCAGGGGCTAGCCGGGAAGCTGCAGGCTGCAGCACAGGCCGGAAACTCCGACGCAAGGGAGTGGCTCCTCGATCTCAAGCAGATCGCGCTCGACATCAAGGACGAGCAGATTCAGGTCAACGGGCTGCTCCAGGAGATTCACGGCTTCGTCGCCAACTCCAACCAGCAGATCCAGCAGATGCCGCAGTACCAGCAGGCGCCTCAGCGGGGCTTCGGCGGTGGCATGGGCGGCGGAATGGGCGGTCGCGGCGGGATGTTCGGCGGCTTCCTCGGCGGCGGCTTCGGCCGCGCGATGGAGATGGGTGCCGGGATCGGCCTCGGCGAGGACCTGATCAACAGCATCTTCTGAGGAAGGCCTGGCCCGGCTTTCCGGCGGGACGAGGGGACCGGCATACGCCCGCGCTCACACGATCAGCTGGCTGTCGCCGAACTCGTGCCAGAGATACCCGTGCTCGAGGGCGGCGCTGTAGGAGCGCTCGATCAGCTCGGAGCCGCCGACCGCCTCGAGCATCTGGAAGTGCGATGCCTCGGGCTCATGCCAGCCGGTGATCAGGCCGTCCACGACCGCCACTCCGCGCGCCGGGGTCACGACCAGGCCGGTCCAGCCGCTCCCCGCTCGGACGACGGCGTCGTGAGTGGCGACGGTCTCGAGCGCGCGCACGACAGTGGTTCCGACGGCGATCACGCGGCCTCCCCAGCCACGCACGGCATTGGCTAGGCGAGCCGTCGATTCCGGTACCTCATAGCGCTCGGGGTATGGCGGCTCGTGCCGCTCGGGCGAGGAAACGCCGGCGTGCAGGGTGATCGGCGCGACCAGCACCCCGGAGGCGGTCAGGCGCGTGATCAGCTCCGGCGTGAACGGCCGTCCCGCGCTTGGCATCTCGGCGCTACCGGGAACCATCGCGTACGCCGTCTGGTACGCGTCGAGCGGCCATCTTCCGGTGACGTATCCGTACCGGATCGGTTCGCCGTGGCGGGCCAGGTAGGACGTCACGGTCACCCCGAGCTCGGCGCGCGCGAGCAGCAGGCGTGCGCCGGAGGCGTAGGGAGCGACGATCTCGAGTTCGCCGCCGCCCGCGAGCATGAGCCGCTCGCCACGGGACACGGCCCCCAACGGCCTGGCGCCATCGGCGGTGCGGAGCTCGACGACCCACCATCGCTGGTCGGGCACGTGCGGCGCTGTGGTCGCGAAGTGGACGCGTACGCCGGCACCATCGGTGCGCCGTGCCGCGACCGCGGCGGGCAGGGTCGCCGAGGTATTGATGACCAGCAGATCGCCGCCCGACAGGAACCTTGGGAGCTCGCGAAAACACGTGTGGACGATGCTGCCGTCGCCCCGCCTCGCGACCATCAGCCTGACCTGATCGCGGGCGATACCTCGTGCCTCTGGCGGCTCGCGTGCCTCCAACGCCGCCGGCAGCTCAAACCCGAGCGCGCTCAAGCGCCGACCTCGGCTAGGTCGCGCGCACGGTAGCGACCGCTTGGGGCGGTGCCGTCGATCAGGCGCCGCAGCCCTGGAACACTCTCCTCGGGCAGCGGCCGGTCGGAGATGTCCTCGCCGGGAAACGCCTCCTGGTGCATCTGCGTGCGCATATCGCCAGGGTCGACCGCGTATACCCGCAGTTCCGGGTTCTCGGCCGCGAGGATCGCGCTGAGCTGCTCGAGCGCCGCCTTCGAGGACCCGTAACCGCCCCACCCCTCGTACGGCTCGACAGCGGCATCGGAGGTGATGTTGACGACAGCGCCGCCGTCGGGTAGCCGCGGCAACACCAGCTGCGTGAGCGCAAGCGGTGCGAGCACGTTCACCTGGTAGACGCGCTCGAGCTCATCGAGCGGGTACTGCTCCAGCGAGGGCTGCGGGCTCGGGCCGAGGACGCTCGCGTTGTTGACGAGGAGGTCGACCTGCTCCCCTGCCGCAGCGATCAATGCGCTGCGGTGCGCGGGATCCGATACGTCGCCCGCGACCGCGATTACCTCACTCATCCGGCCGAGCTCGTCTGCAACGAGCTCGAGCTCGAGCTCGCCGCGAGCGTCGATAACCAGTGCCCAGCCATCCCGGGCGAGCGAGCGAGCGAGCGCGAAGCCAAGCCCGCGAGAGGCTCCGGTGATGATCGCCAACGGCATCGCCGCAAGGTATGGGGACCACGGTCCCGCTTGCCAGAGGCAATTAGACCTAGGACCTCTGCCGGGACCTCAACTGCCGATCCCCTCACGAACGGCGAGCAGCGCGGCCTGGGTCCGGTCTGGAACCCCGAGCTTGGCGAGCACGTGACCGACATGCGTCTTGACCGTCTTCTCCGCGATCCCAAGCTCGATCGCGATCCGCTTGTTCGACCTGCCCCGGGCGATCAGCGCGAGCACCTCGCGCTCACGCGCCGTCAATCGCTCGCGAGGCTCCTCCCCCGCGCCCTGCGCAATCGCCTCGACCAGACGCGACGCCACCGTCGGGTCGAGCAGGGCGCCACCGGCGTGCGCGACCCTGACCGCCCGCGCCAACTCGACGGGCTCGACGTTCTTGAGCAGGTAGCCGGCCGCGCCCGCCTGGATCGCCGGCAGCAGCCGCTCGTCCTGCGTGAAGCTCGTGAGCACGATCACGCGAATCGCCGGAAGCCGGCGCCGCAGCTCCCGCATCGCGCCGACACCGTCGAGCTTCGGCATCACCAGGTCCATCAGGATCACGTCCGGATGCAGGCGCTCCGCCTCGCGGATCGCGGCCTCGCCGTCGGCCGCCTCACCGGCGATCTCGATCCCGTCCTGGAGCTCCAGGAACGTGCGCAGCCCTTCGCGAACGACAGAATGATCGTCGACCAGCAGCACGCGGATCGCGTCAGGCACTCCTCACGACCTCCAGCCTTACCGCGGTTCCCGCGCCTGGAGCGGAACGGACCTCGAGCCGGCCTCCGATCGACCTCGCGCGCTCCTCCATCGAGGTCAGACCGAGGTGCTTCGAGCGGACCTCGGAGTCGCCCGGCTCGAAGCCGGAGCCATCGTCGAGGACCTCCACGACCAGCCCCCCGTCACCGTCACCGGCGAGGCGGACGCTCACGCGTCCGGGAGCCCCGTGGCGCAGGGCGTTGTGCATCGCCTCCTGCGCGATCCGCAGCACGTCGGGGTCGTGCGCCCCGGCCCCGGCTCCATTCTGTACATCGAGTTCGATCTCGACGTCGTGGAGTCGCCGGAGCATGTCGACCTCTTTGCGCAGGGCGCCCGCGAGCCCGTCGCGTTCGAGGTCCGGCGGGCGGAGCTCGAGGATCAGCGACCGCAGCTCCGCGAGCGCTTCGCGGGCGAGCCGCTGGAGGCGATCTATCTGCAGCCGAGCCGCGGCGACATCTCGATCGAGCAGCGTCTCTGCCGCCTCGGCGGTGAGCACCATGCCGAACAGCTTCTGGCTGACGACGTCGTGGAGCTCGAGCGCAAGCCGATTACGTTCGGACAGGATCGACAGCTCGCGGCTGCGCTCGTACAGACGCGCGTTCGTGATCGCGATCGCCGCGTGTGCCGCCAGTAGCTCGATCACCTCCTGATCCTCGGCGCCGAACAGCGCCTCCCCCTTCCCGGCGGGCACCGGGCCCTCCTTCTCGGTCAGATAGAAGGCGCCGATCACGCCGTCCCGCGAGACGATCGGCACGCCAAGGAACGAGCGCATGTCCGGGTGCTCGGCGGGCCACCAGCCCCGGAACCGCGGATGGCCGTGGATGTTCTCGGTACGGAACGACCGGCGTGACTCGAGCATCGCTCCGAGGAGGCCGTGCGTACGCGGCAGCGGCCCCATCGTGGCAATCAGGCGATCGTCGATCCCAGAGACCAGGAACCGGCTGAAGCCGCCCTCTCCGTCCGGGATCCCGAGCGCGGCGAAGCGTGCGCCCGCCAGCTCGCGGGCGCCGTCGACCAGGCGCTGTAGGACCTCCTCGACGGACAGCTGCGCGGCGACCGCGAGGACCGCATCACTGACGGCCCGGAGAGCAGGGCTGAGCCGCTCGTCCATGAGCCACACAATACGGTGGGCATGCCCGGACCGCGGGCACGCTAGGTTATCTGGTCACATGCCACGCTCATGGATCTGGATGACTGGGGCGGCCGCGTTCTTCTGCCTGATCGGCATGGTGATCGCGGTCACGAAGCTGGTCTGACCGGGAAGGTGACGGCCGTCACAGAGGCGGCCCGATCGGGTAGGTACGATCCGCTCATGTTCGGCTCGATCCTGGTCGGCACCGACGGCTCGGACACGGCCAAGACCGCCGTTCGATACGCGATCGACCTTGCGCGTCAACTCGGCGCGCGGCTCCAGGTGGTGAGCGCGTACGAGCCCGTTTCTGAGCAGCGCCTGCGCTACGAGGGAGTCGAGGCACCCAAGGACGTGCAATGGATGGTCAATCCCCGCGAGGACGTGCTCGCGCTGCTCGACGAAGCGGCGGCGGAGGCGCGAACCGCGGGCGTGGCGGAAGTGGATACGTTCGCGCGGCAGGGCGACGCGGCCGACGCGATCATCGACGTGGCGGAGGAGGTGCGATCGGATCTGATCGTGGTCGGCAACAGGGGCATGACGGGAGCCAAGCGCTTCCTGCTCGGCTCGGTTCCGAACAAGGTCTCGCACCACGCCCCCTGCTCAGTGATGATCGTCCGCACGACGTAACCGCACGCGCCGCGGGTCGGCGCGCGCGCCGTTAGGGAGCAGGGGTGGGTGTCGTCGGCGTCGTCGGCGTCGTCGGCGTCGTCGGCGTCGTCGTCGTGAGCGGCGCGGTCGCGGCGCCCGCATCGACGAGCCCGTAACCGAACTGGCGGTTCGGCGACGGGGCCCCGAGGGGCTGGGCCGTCGCCTTGAGCCTGGCTTCGATCTGGTCTGGCGTCGGGTGAGGCCCGAGGACACCACTGGCGATGATCATCGCCGCGGTCGCCGACACATGCGGAGCGGCCATCGATGTCCCCTCGTATCCACCAGGAAAACCGAAGCGCCAGGGCTGTGCCGGGTTCAGCAATGTCATCTGGTAGATGTCCGGCAGGTTCGCGTTCGGGTTGCAGTCAGGATCGCCAGGGAGGCTCGCATCGTCGCCGCCGCCGGGCGCGACGAGGTCGATCCCGACGCCGCTGTTCGAATACACGGCCAGGCAGCGATCCGCGGTCGTGGCCCCGACCGAGATCACCTCGGAATCGCGCGCCGGGTACGCGAGCTGGGATACGCCGTCGTTTCCGGCTGCGGCGACAACGACGACTCCGCGTTCATAGGCGTAGTGGATCGCGTTGATGATGTCGGGTATCTCGCCGGAGCTGATGCCGACCGAGAACTGGAGGCTGAGGTTGATGACCTGCGCCCGGTGCTTGACCGCATACACGATCCCTGCCGCGATCGTCGAAGCGTCGCCTGTGCCTGTGGCGTCAAGCACCCGTACCGGCATGATCGACGCACCGTACGCGAGCCCGGTCAGGCCCAGGCCGTTGTTCGTGGCCTCTGCGATCGTGCCGGCCACCAGCGTCCCATGCCCGTTGCGGTCGAGCGGGAATGCGTTGTCTGCGACGAAGTCGTACGGATGCACGAATCGGGTTCCGGTGAAGTCAGGTGACTCCCGGTAGCGGTGCCAGTCCCGATACGCAATGCCCGTGTCCAGCACCGCGACCACTACGCCGCTCGCGCCTGGGCGTCCGTCGGCGATCAGGTTGGACCAGGCTTCGGGTGCGTCCACGCCCGCGGTGGCAAGGAAGTTCCACTGCATCGCCTCCCAGCCTGAGTGCACGTGCGCCCGTCCGACGTCGTCGGGGATCCACGTGCCGGCGGTGCTGGCGATGTAGTTCCGTACCGCGTACGTCACCCCGGGCTGCCGACGGAGGCGCGCGATCGCCTGGGGGACGGTCTCCCCTGAACGAGTGCGGACAACCCTGACTCCAAGCGCTGACTCACCGGCCTGGCGTACCCCCGCCCTAGCATCGACCGCCATCACCTTCGCCGGCGTCGTACCGCCCGCATACCCGACGACCACCTCCCCAGGAACGTAATCAGCTCGGACGCCGCGCGCCGGGCCTGGACCAATCCGCGCACCAGCCGGCTGCGTCCCGAGCGCCAGCAGCCCGAGCGCCACAGCGGGCACGGCTAGCCGTCTGATCGAAGGTAGGAGCATCATGGGATTCAGGGCCGGTAGGACTACGTGTAGGTCGCCCCGATGCTGTCTTAAGACATCATCCGGTAGCTGAAGTTTCCCTCACGCACGAACCCAGCCGCTCCGTGAGCCCTCACTTCTTCCCACGCGACGAGTACTTCATGCGCCTCGCGCTGCGCGATGCGGAGCGGGCGCTCGAGCACGACGACGTGCCGGTCGGAGCAGTGATCGTCCAGGACGGCGAGGCGATCGCGATCGCGCACAACGAGCGTGAGCTACGCCAGGACCCGACCGCGCACGCCGAGATCATCGCCCTGCGAGAAGCCGCGCGCGCGCTGGCGAGCTGGCGGATCCTGGACGCCGTCCTCTACGTGACGCTGGAACCCTGTGCGATGTGTGCCGGCGCGATCGTGCTCGCACGGCTCCCGCGCGTAATCTACGGCGCGGCCGATCCTAAGGCGGGGGCCGCCGGGAGCATCCTCGACGTGCTCGGCGAGCCGCGGCTGAATCACCGCCCGACGGTCGCCGGCGGGCTCCTCGCGGCGGACAGCGGCGACCTCCTGCGCGACTTCTTCGCGTCCCGCCGCTAGCACCCGCCGGCCGGCGCCGGGCTTCGCCGTGGCGCAACCCCCTCCCGCCAAGGCGCCCGGCGCTTCAACCGCGCGCTAGGGTCTTTCCGGCTCACATCCCGGAGAGGTGGCAGAGCGGTTGAATGCGCCGGTCTCGAAAACCGGTATGGGCTATCAGTCCATCGGGGGTTCGAATCCCCCCCTCTCCGCTTCACTCACCCCACATTTGGTTTCCACGCTTGCCGAGCCGTTTCAACGCGGCAGCAAACGCACACGCACCGACCACGCAGGCGTCGGCCTCGGCCTCGCAATCGTCAAGAGCATCACCCAAGCACACGACGGAGCCCTCACCCTCATCCCCCGGGCCGCCGGCGGGCTCTGCGTCACATCACGAGTTCTGACTCAGGCTACTTCGGCACGCCCAGCCGAATCGCAACCTAACACCAAGCAGGCGCTGAAATACCGGTCAGATGACGGGTATTTCACGCCCGCGGCGGCATTAGGATCCCGGTTCGGTGAGGATCGAGATCGCGACCAACGACGGCGAGCGGCCACTGTCAGGCAGTGTCACGGCTGAGGGGTCGGCGCCGCTCGCGTTCACCGGCTGGCTGGCATTGCTGCGCGCGCTCGAACAGGCGACCAGCTCAAGCGAGCTCTCGCCGGACCACCTCAGCCGCGAGCTCACCCCGCGAGGAGACCGCGAGCTTGGCGAACACGTTCGATAGATGCCAGCCCACCGTGCGGCGGCTGAGATAAAGCGCCTGCGCGATCTCGGGGTTCGAGCGGCCCTCGGCCACCAGCTCCACGATCCGCAGCTCGCTGCTGGTCAGGCTGTCCCACCCGCGCCGAGCGCCGGCGTGCTTGGCGCGAGCACCGAGCGTCAGTCCGGCGGCGCGTAGCAGCCGGCGGGCGCTGCGCTCCTCGCCGCCCGCCCCGAGCCCTGAGAACAGCTCGAGTGCCTCGCCGGCGAGTGACCGTGCTGGTGCCTTCTCCTCACGGCGAGCGAGCGCGGCCGCCGCGTCGCGCAGCGCCATCGCGAGATCGATCGGGCGGCCGGCCTCGCGCGCGGCGCTGACCGCCTCGGTCAGGAGAGCGGGGTCGTCGGACAGTAGGCCGCGGGCGCGGAGCGCTCCCGCGCGCCGGCTCGCAACCGGCAGTTGCCCGGCAGCCATCTCGGCCGCCTGGACCGCACGCTCGGCCTGGTCTCTATCACCTGCCGCCAGCGCGACGCGGACGAGATCCGGGGCGTGCCACGCCAGAAACGACGCGAGCCCGGCTCGCATGTAGGACTCGAGCGCCCCGGCGGCGGCGTCCGCCGCGTCGGCGGTGCGGTCGCCGGCTTCCAGCAGCAGCGTTCGCGTCCATCGTACGAGCGTCTCGCCGCCGAACTCGGCTGGGGTCCGGTACCGCTCGGCCGCCGCGACCAGCTCCTGCGCCCGTTCCAGGCGACCCTGGTGCAGCGCGATCGTGGCGGCGATCGCGGGCGCCAAGGCAGGAACGAGGCTGCCCGCCAGCTCAGCGGCCGCGACCGCGGCATCGCACTCACGCACGGCGTCGCTGAAACGGCCCGCGTGATAGCGACACGCGGCCAGCAGCGCCTGAGGAAGTGCCGGAACCGCGAGCCTGGCCGCGAGTTCGCGCTCGAGCAGATCGGCCGCCTCGTCGAGCCGGTCGAGGTCGAGTAGCGCCAGCCCCTCCCACATTCGTACCCGGATCCCGCTGCGCTGCCAGATCCGGCTCTCCATCTCCACCGGCTCGCGCATCGCGTCGACCTCCTGGTAGGCGGCGAGCGCTCGATCCGCCCTACCCGTGAACAGCTCCGACTGCGCGATCAGCTCCTGCGCGATCCCCTTCGGCACCGACCTCGGCGCAGTCGCGACCAAATCCCGCGCCAGCCCAAGCGCAGCCGGGTCACCGAGATACATCCCGGACAGCGCCCGCGACGAGACGAGATGCAGCCGATCGGACTCGGTCAGCGCCACGCACCCGGCCGCCTGCTCACACGTCTCCCGCGCGCGCTGCAGGTGCCCCTGCAAGATCCTCGAGTTCACCAACCCAAGCCAGAACAACGCCTCCACGTCACCCTCGGGCTCCAACCCGAGCCCCTCGGTGCACACCTGCTCCGCGCGCGCGGCCTGACCGGTCCACAGCAACGGCCGGACCAGCTCCTCCAGCACCCCGGTACGTACCCCGCTCGCCGCGCCGACCGACAGCTCCAGCGCCCGCGAGAGCAACTCGACCATGATCGCCGGGCTGCTCGCGCTCACCTCGGCCGCTGCCCGCCGCAGCCAGTCGATCGCCTCCAGGTCGCCGGGACCGGCGCCCAGCATCACCTGCGCAGCGACGCGCTCAGCATTGGCGCCCGTCTCCGCCAATCGCACGGCGAGGAAACGGTGAAGGCCGGTACGGACCGCCGGTGCGAGATCGTCGTAGATCGCCTCACGGATCAGATCGTGCCTGAAGCACAGCCGCTCCCCCTCAACGGTCAGGAACCCCGCCGCCTGCGCCGGCGACAACGCACCAACAACGTCCGACACCGAGCTCGGGGAGATCAGCGCGACCTCTCCCACGGTAAAGCTGCGCCCGACGATCGCACCCGCGCGCAACACCTCGAGGGTCGAATCCGGCAGCGAGCGCAGCTCGTCGAGAATCACCAGGCGCAGCGACGGCGGCACCCGCGCTCCCGTCATCTCCAGCACCCCCTCTGCCGACACGGCCGCGCCCTCCTCCCGTATCAGACAACGCACCAGCTCACCCACGAACAGCGGATTCCCGCCCGCCTCCGCGAGCGCCTCACGCGCGCGCACCCCGATCCCGCCGCCGACCAGCGCCCCCGCCAATTCCTCAACCGCAGCCGCCTCCAGCCCGGCAAGCTCGAAGCGGTGCGACCCAAGATAGTCCAGCGAGGAGAACAGCGCGCGCAGCGCGCGCCCAACCGGGTACGAGCGCGACACGCACACGAGCAGGATCGGCGCGGCCGAGGCCAACCGGGCGATCCCCTTCACCACGATCAGCGCCGACTCATCCGCCCACTGCAGGTCGTCCACCGCCACCACGACCGGTCCCGCCGCGCACGCCTCCTCGACCAGCCCCAGCAGCCGCTGCGCGATCCGAGCCTCCAACCCAAACCCACCACCGTCGGAACCGAAATCACCGTCAAGCAACCGGCAGATTCCGGCCCGTGCCCGATCACTCCGCTCGCGAACCCCGAGCGCATCGACCACCACACCGAACGGACGCTGGTGCTCCACCTCACCCATCCGCCCGGAAAGGACCTCGAACCCTCGCCGCGCGCAGTCGCTCAGGAGCACCTCCGCCAGCCGCGACTTACCGATCCCCGGCTCACCCTCGAGCACCACAACCCGGCCGCGACCACCCGACACCGACTCCACCAGCGCGCCGAGCCGCGCCAACTCTGGCTCACGGCCCACGAACATGCCCCCAGACCGATCCACCAACCCTCCAGATTCGCTCACGCCTGGACCGCCCCGGAATCGACAGCCGCAGCCGCGGCAGATCCTAACAATCCGGCGCGACCCCGAGCCTGGTGTGTGCCGGGCCGTCCGTCCACCACCGAGGCCACTCAGGGCCGTGCGAGTGGTGGACGGAGCGCGATGTACAGTCCGGAACGTGCCCAGGCGCCGGATCGTGATCGACCATGTCAGCGTCGGGGTGCGCGATCTCGAGCGCAGTCGCGAGTTCTACCGGCGCGCACTGACGCCGCTCGGGTTCGCCGAGATCGGACCGTGGCGAGACGGCGCCCAGGACGTCGCCTTCGGCCTGGAGGAAGCCGACGACTTCGTGATCTCGGTCGCGTACCCGCCGAGCGGGTCTGTCCATGTCGCATTCGCCGCCGACCGTCGTGAGCAGGTGGACGCGTTCTACGAGGCAGCGATCGCCGCCGGAGGACACGACAACGGGCCTCCGGGGCTGCGCCCGGGATACTCAGAGGACTACTACGGCGCGTTCGTGCTCGACCCCGACGGGCACAACATCGAGGCCGTCCACCACGGCCGGGCGTAGAAGCGTAAGGGGCGAAGCGAAGGTTCTGACCCCGGCCGGCGCGGCACAGTTTCTGGCATCCCGAGTTCGCGGAGGGTTCAAACGGGGCCATGATGAGGTCGGGCTCAACACGAGGTGGTCGCCACAGAGCTCTGGGACGGCTCGCCGCCAGAGGTGTGCGACACCGCCGCGCGGTAGGGGCGAGAGTCGCGCTGTCGCCGCGACCCCGGCGGTCGCAGTTCAAAATCGTGAAGCGCTCCTGCAGTAGCTGACGCCACAGTCCTCAACATTTGCGATCTCCTGTCCGGCGCTTGGCCGCGGGTACAGGAATTCGCCCCTTCAGTTTATCCAACTGTCTACTGCCCTACTGTCGACAGTTTGGGTAAGGTGCCGATCGATATGGACCCCACACTTTCCGTATCCCTGCTGCCGCTCCCCGCCGCTTCGCTGACGGAGTCGATCGCAGGGCTCCTGCGCGAGCGGATAGTCGGCGGCCAGTTCGAGCCCGGCGAGCGGTTGGTCGAAGCGGAGATGGCTCGGCAGCTGCAGATCAGCCGCGGTCCGGTCCGCGAGGCTCTCGCTCAGCTTCGGGCCGAGGGACTGGTGATCGAACGACCGCGGCGCGGTTCGTTCGTCGCCGAGCTGACGATGGACGACGTTCGAGAGATCTACGAGTTGCGCGCCGCGCTTGAGGGTCGTGCCGCGCGTCTGCTGATTGAGCGCGATGACCGCGCGGCCCTGGCGGCGCTGGGGGTGATCATCGAGGCGATGAAGGCGGCGACCGAGACCGACGAGCGCGAGGGGTTCGCCGACCTCGATACCCGCTTCCACGCCGAGCTGTGCCGCTTGTCCGGTAACCGCCGGCTGCACGCCGCGTTCGTGCAGCAGTCGGGTCTGCTGTCGGTCTTTCTGCGCATGGAGATCAAGACCCAGTACCGGACCCTTTCCGGGCTTCTCGATGAGCACATCGAGCTGTTCGAAGACCTCAGCTCCGGAGACGGCCAGCGGGCCGAGGCGGGTTGCGATCGACACATGAGAGAGGCGCTGGAGCGAGTGACGAGCATGCTGGGGCACAGCACTTGACGCCCCACCCGCCGCCAGGCGGTCGGACTACCGGCCCCACAGATTTATCGGCCCATCAACTTTCTTGGAGGCAGGCCTGATGGAAGAAGCGCAACCGATTGCCATAAGGAGTGCAGTGTCTGCTCCCGGGACGCTCATCGACGGAGCTCCGGCCGGGGTCGCCACCGGCTTCTACACGCGTAAAGCAAGCGGCTTGGTGCGGGAGATCTCGCCAAACAGTGCGTTCTGGATGAACATGACGTACGCCAGCATCCCTCTCTCAGTGCTCGCTTTCACGCTGGCGCCATCGGCGTTCCCTGGCGTCAGTCTGTTCTGGTCGGTGATCATCATCTCGCTGCTCTCGTTGATCCCGGTGATCGTCTACGGGGTCTTGGCCGCGACGATGCCGCGCTCGGGAGGTGACTACATATGGCAGAGTCGAATCCTGCACCCGGCGATCGGCTTCGCTTCGAATTTCAACTTTACGATTCAGGCGCTCTTCGTCGGTGGCGGCATCGTGTCCACATGGATCGCCGGCTTCGCCGGGTCCAGCGCGCTGCTGACGCTGGGCACGGTGCTCCATTCGAACACGCTCGTGCGTCTGTCCGTCCACGCAAGCCAGCGAGGCTGGGAGCTCGCGGTCGCCCTGCTCTTCATCTGCCTGTTCGGGATCGCCTCGGCCCTCGGCACCAAGATCACGATGCGGCTCATGATCTGGCTCTACGCGGTGTGCATGCTGGGTCAGCTGCTGCTGATCGCGATCCTGGCTCTCACCGACCATGCGTCGTTCGTGCACGCCTTCAACCACTACGCGAGTTACAGCAAGGTGATCGCGCTGGCGCATTCCGCCGGGGGCTTCACCGCGCACACCACCTCGACAGCGCCGACGTTGGCAGCGATGCCGCTGATCTACTCGGGCATCGGCTTCGCGATGGTCTCTACCTACTGCTCGGGCGAGATCAAGTCGGTCAAGAAATCATCGCTGTACTCAACTTGCGGCGCCGTGCTCGCGACCGGTGTTGTGCTGGCGCTGCTCGCGTTGCTCGCCCAGAACGTGTTCAGCCTCAACTTCCTCGGGTCGATCACCGCCCTCTCCTCAACCAAGGCGTACCCCCTCAGCTCACAACCGTTCTTCTACCTGTTCGCATCGATGACGACCTCGTCCTCGGTCCTGATCGTCCTGATCGCAGTGGCCTTCGAAGCCGGCGTGATCGCGGGGCTGCCGGCCCTGTTCATGATCGCCACCCGCAACATCTTCGCGTGGTCCTTCGATCGAGTCATGCCTTCGAAGCTCGCGGAGGTGAGCCCGAGAACCGGCGCACCAGTCAACGCATCGATTCTGACCGCCACAGTCATGGGCGTTTCGGCCACGTGCTATCTGTTCGTGCCGATCAAGTGGACGGCGTTCATCGCGGGAGCCGAGACCATGGGACTGATCACCTTCGCGATCGTGGGCCTGTGCGCATTCATCCTCCCTTGGCGACGCCCGGATATCTGGAATCTGTCGCCGTACCGCTGGATGATCGGCCGGATTCCCGTCATCTCCATCCTCGGGCTCGCCACCTTCGCGATCGAGGGCTGGCTCATCTACTACCTCGTTACCAACAAGGCGCTCGGAGCAAACTCCGCGTCAACCCTGCGGCTCCTCCCCTCTCTCCTGGTCATCGGGCTCCTATGGTTCGCGGGCGCGGCACTGTTCGCGAGGCGCGGCGGTATGAGCCTCGTGTCGGGACAAAAGGAGCTGCCACCCGAATGAACTGCACCGACGCGTGAATGGACGGGTGATCCCGATCGGGCGAGATGCGGCTCTTCTTCACCACTGACATCCACGGCTCCGAGCGGTGCTTCCGGAAGCTCGTCAACGCGGCAAAGGCCTACCGTGCCGACGCGCTCGTCCTGGGCGGTGACATCACCGGCAAGGTGCTAGTGCCGCTGGTCAGCGAACCGGACGGCAGAGTATCGGCCAGCGTTTTCGGTCAGCCGCGCTACGCGCAAGGCGAGCAGGAAACCGCCGAGCTCGAACGCACGCTGCGCCAGTCCGGTTGCTACACGATCAGAATCACGCGCGAACAGAAGAGCGCAATCGACGAGGACCAGTCCGCGATCGAGCGGCTCTTCCGCCAGGCGGTCACCGAGACCGTCCAGGCGTGGATGACGCTGGCCCGCGAGCGGCTGGAATGCGACGGGATACCGCTCTACATGAGCGCCGGGAACGACGACGAGCCCTATGTCGACGACGTGCTGGCACAAGACGAGTACGTGCGCGCGCCGGAAGGGAAGATCGTCGAACTGCCCGACGGCCGCGAGATGATCAGCATCGGCTTCTCCAACATCACCCCATTCGGCACACCGCGAGAACTAAGCGAGGACGAGCTCGAGGACCGGATGGACCGACTGGCGGGCGCACTCAGGGAACCGGAGCGCGCCGTCTTCAACTTCCACTGTCCACCGTACGGAACCAGCCTCGACTCGGCCGCGAAGCTCGATCCCAACCTGCGACCGATTCTCGACGGCGCCAACGTGGTGATGGCTCCCGCCGGCAGCAGGGCTACCAAAACCGTGATCGAGCGCTTTCAGCCGTTGCTCGGGCTTCACGGGCACATCCACGAGAGCCGGGCAGCACAGAAACTCGGCCGCACGATGTGCTTCAACCCCGGGAGCGAATACTCCGAGGGCGTCCTGCGTGGCGTGCTCATGGAAGTGGGGCCTAAGAAGCTGAAGGGCTGGCAGTTCACCACCGGCTGAGCTGAGCGACGGGCGTTTGGAGTCGGCGGGCCTAACCTTGCCGTGCCAGGGTTAGCTTGGCGTGCAGGTGTGCCTTGCCCTTGATCATGCCGAGCTTGCTCCAACCGACGCCGGCGGCGGCGCGGTCGACGGAGAGTGTGGTGCTGAGCGTCATTCCATCCGTGGCGGTGCTGACCTGCACGGGAGTGTCGATCACCAGAGCGTTGTCGCGGATCCGTAGAACGCCCGCTACCGAAGCTGCGCCGTCGGCTCCGGGCTTCACGCCAGTGAGTTCAAAGCTCACGACTGGATGCGCGTCGACGTCGAAGAAGTCGGCCGACCGCAGGTGTTTGTCGCGCTTGGGGTTGTGAGTGTCGAGCGTAGCGGCCTGGATCCGAAGCTCTCCGCGGGCGCCGTCATCGTCGACCGTAAGCGTTCCTTCGAACTGGCCGAAATGGCCGTGGACCGAGGCGAGGCCGAACATCCCGCGAGCGCCGAACCCGAGCTCGCTCGAGTCCGAGTCGACCCGCCAAACGCCGACCGGGAGCACGGTGGTCAGATCATCGGTGGTGGTGGTCATCAGGGTGCCTTTCTGGAAGTTGATTCGGACCGAACGGTCCGGTTAGTTCCCGAAACAATAGCGGAATCGGACCGCGGGTCCGCTTAGTATTGGATCTGTGACTGACCCCGATTCCTCGCCGCCACCGCCACGGCCATCACTACCGCTACCGCTGCCGCTTTTCAGCGACCGCCGCGAGCGCGGCGACGCTGCAGCGAACCGACAGCGGATCCTGAACGCCGCGCGTGCCCTGCTCGACGCCCACGGTCCCAGCGGAGTCTCGATGGACGCCGTCGCCGCCGCCGCCGGCGTCGGCAAGGGCACCGTGTTTCGCCGCTTCGGCGACCGTGCGGGACTGATGGCCGAGCTGATCAGCGACTACATGCGCGACTTCCAAGACGAGTTCCTGACGGGTCCGCCGCCGCTTGGCCCAGGCGCCCCGCCGGCCGAGCGCCTTGTCGCCTTCACGACCGCGCTGATCTCGCTTCAGCGCGAGCACCTCCCGATCGCCCTCGCCAGCCAACTACGCGCCGAGGACGCGCCCGCCGGCGCCTACGGCGCGCTCCGACTCCACGCCACCACGCTGATCCGCGGAATCGACCCCGCGCTCAACGCCGACATCATCGCCCTGATGATCCTGGGTGCGATCTCCCCACCGGTCCTGAACCAGCTCGACGCCGACACCGACGCAATCGCCGCGTCCCTGACTGAACTGCTGCGAGGAATCACGGGCATTGGCCGGCGACACAGTGGTTGAGCGCGTGTTACGAAGTTATAGTTGTGGTGGGTCGAGCGCGCTTGCGGCCCGGGGTCTTGCCGATGCCACGTCGCGCTGTACCCCAACTTCAGTTCACGCGGCGACCGGCGCTCCCTGCAACGACAGAAGGACCACCTCATGCTCGAAGTCCACCACGCCCCGGCCGCGGATGTTGTCGTGGAGCCGATCCCTGAAACCTCAGCCGACGAACGTCTCGTGGCCGACGTATGGACGATCGGCGCGCCGTCCGGAGAGGCATTGCGCGTACGGGATTCCGTTCCCCTCTGGTTTCACACGTTTGCGCTTTCGCCGGGCATCTACACGCCGGGGATCGCCCGTGATCACCGGTACCGCCTCCCGGTGCTCGGGGCCGATCGGTTCGCCGGTCGCAGCGTCCTCGATGTCGGTGCGTTCGACGGCTTTTATAGCTTTCTGGCGGAGGAGCGGGGCGCCAGGCGCGTGGTCGCGGTCGACAACGAGCAGTACATCGATTGGGTGGACGCTCGGTTTGGTGTTGACCTGGTTGCGGGTGCCGGGTTCCGTGCGATCGCCGAACTGGCGGACTCGAAGGTCGATTACCGCCGCATGGACGCGTTGGACGTACACGAGCTTGACGAGCAGTTCGACGTCGCGATCTGCTTCGGGCTTCTGCATCGCGTGACGGATCCCGTTTCACTGTTGCGCGCGCTGGCTGACCGTCTGACCCCGACTGGCGAGATCGTGCTCGAGACTTACGGATCGCGGCTGCCGGGTCATCTATCGGCGCTCGAGGTGCACGAACCGGGCGACGTCTACGCGCGTGACGACTTCGTCTACTGGGGCTTCACCCCGGAGAGCTTGCGCCGGCTCGGACGCGTCGTCGGCCTGAACGACGTGGAGGTGATTGACGAGGTCGAGATCGACGGCCATCCCCGAATCCTTGCTGTGCTCAACGCGGCTGGCTGAGTGACGCGCTGCTCAGCCCCGATCACGCCGCCCACGGCAGTCTCGATCAGCTCCCGTCGAAGCGCGTCAGGCCGGTCTGTCGTGATCGCGTCGATTTCGAGCAACGCCGCCTGTAGCGCGAGCGTCGGGTCATTGATCGTTCCGGTGCTCACGCTTAGGCCCGACGCGCGAAGCTGTTGGACCAGCTCCGGATGTAGCAGGAAGTGCTCGATGCAGACACCGCCGACCCCTGCGTCGGCCGCCCAATCAATCAGCGCCCCGATTGCATAGTCAGCCCAAATGATCAGCCGCGCGGGCAGCCCGTCGGCAGCTGCCTCCTCGCACGCACAGGCGTGAAACGAGAGTACCTCGACGTGTCGGCGATTAGTCGTCGCTCTCACCACCCGGCACACCTCTGCCGCTGTGGCCCGAGCCAGTGCCGGATTGCCGTGCGCCTTGACCTCGACCTGCACCGGAAGCTCGGGCGGCGCGCAGTCGAGCAACTCCTCCAAGCGCATCGGCGTCTCGTCCGTAACCGCGCCGTTCCGGTCGCGGAGATGGACGTGACGAAGCTCGCTCCACCTCGCGCGGTGCGCCCACCCGTCCGATGAAGTGCCGCCGCTGAGCCACGGGTCATGAAGTAGAGCCAGCTTTCGATCCGCCGTCAGGCAGACGTCGGTCTCCAAGCCGTCCACTGCGCCCGCGAGGGTCGCAGACAGTGCCGCCCGAGATGAGTCCGGGCCCGGGTCCCGGCCAAGACGATGAGCGTAAAGAGGTGGCAATCTCACTCATTGCACACTGACGGATCACCAGCCTGAATCGTCAAGCTTTGGTCAACAACTCGTAGCTAACCGGTGAACAACCCGCCGGTAGCGGGTACGGAGCGCTGATTGAGAGCCGTGCGCCGGGGGTACGATCGAGGTCGGTGACTCTCTGCGGCGGACAGGTCGAACTGGAGCGGCTGCTTGCCGAACAGGTGGCGTACTGCCGAGCGCTCGCCGCCGAGTACGGGGATCACGCGCTCGATCTGCCCGAGGGCGACGAGCTGCTCGCGGCGCTCGCCGCGTTCGGACCGACTGGCGATGTGCTCGAGATCGCGTGCGGTCCCGGGACCTGGACACCCGCTACCGAACGCCTGAGGAGCTGATCGAAGGTGAGCGCTCATCGACGATCCGCCGACGGCTCAACGACGGGACTGCCTACCGCGCGGTCAAGGTTCCACTCGCAGCCGGCGAGCTTGAAGAGCGCCTCTCCCGCCTTGGCTGGCGGATCACGGTGACGCCGACCTCCGGCCCATTCTTCTCGGGATTCGGCACGGCGGCGTAACGGAGCTTGTTGTGCCCCAGCTTGGAGCGCGGTGACGGTCTGGGGGCGAACGGCCGTCCGCTGGATCAGCTATCGGTGGAGGCGATCATCATCGGGACTCTGTCGTGCCCGTCGATCTGGTAGTAGATGCCAGGGAAGGTCTGGAACTCTCCGCTGATGTCGTTGTGCAGATGCGACTCGTTGAAAGTCAGCGCGCCCCAGCCGGTGTCCACGACGTCGAAGACGGTGCCGCCGCCCTCTCTGGCACTGTTGTTGTCCATCACGGTGCCGGCGATCAGCACGTTGTCGTCCCGGCCGTCAAGGTAGATGGCGCCGCCGCCGCCGCCGCCCGGTGTCCCGCTCGAGGCGGGGTTGGCCCCCCAGCCGATGGCCTTGTTGTTGGTGAACTCGCTGTTGAGGACGTCCCACTGGACGCTGATGCTGCTCAGTGCCCCGCCGTTTGAGCAACGGCCGCCGAGGAACGTGTCGTCGGTGATGTAGACGGGGCGGTTCTCGTACTGGGCCAGAACGCGGATCGCGCCCCCGCCGAGATCGGGGCCGTAGGTGTAGCAGCGGTCCTCGACGAACCGCGAGTTGACCGCCTTGAACTGCCCGCCCTCGACGTAGATGGCGCCCCCGCCGTCGACCCCTCCGTACCAGCACGTCGGGGTGTTCGCCGTGCAGGTGGCCTGATGCGTTCCGTTGTAGCCGTCCTCGAACGTGATGTTCTGCACGACGATCCGCGGATACGGCTGATTGACGCAGTCATCGGTTGACCAGGTGCCCGCGCAGGTGTCGGAGTACAGGATTCGCCGCTTGCCGCCTCCGCTCAGGGTGATCAAGCCGCCGCCGTCCAGAACCACCAGGCGACGGGTCTTGATCACACCGGCGGTCGCGGTCATCACGATGGTGACGGGCTTGGGCCCGCAGTCGAAGGTGATGATGCCGCCCGCGGCAACGTCGCGCACCACGGCGCCGGCCGTGCAACTGGCCGCCCTGCCGTTGCCGATCACGTGGTTCGGCTGCCGGGTATTGACCGCGCGACCGGCCGGCGGCACATAGAAGTGCCCCTTGGGGTTGCCGAAGTCGGGCGCCACCGCCGCGGACGTGTCACCGGTCGCCGCGGTCGTGGCGTGCGGCGCGGGCGCCGCCGCTGCCGGCGTCGCACCGTGCCCGAGGGTGAGCGCTCCGACCAGCCCCCCGGCGCCGACCAGGACACCGAGCAAAGTTCCGAAACTGCCCATCTGCCACATGGCGCCCGATGCTAGTCCACAGTCTCATGATCAGTCGGACTACCTCTGTGACGTGGCGGCGGCCGCGACTGTCATCGCCAATTCATGTGCGGATGCCCTAACCGACCCGAGCGGAAGTAGCGGGTAGCTCCCGAGTGACGACGCGCGGCCCTCGGCCGCCAATCTGGCGTCGTAGCCGGCTTCGAGCATGTCCGCGAAATTCTGAATAAACGCCTGCTGGTCCCCGAGCCAGCAGCCAAAGTTCGTGGCCTCATGGAGCGCGTCCTCGACATTCCAGCCCATGATCGCCATCCGGTAGCACGCCACAACTACGCCCGTGCGCCCCATCCCCGCCTCGCAGTGCAGATACGCGCGCACGCCTTGATCCGCGAGAGCCGTCATCAGATCCATCAATTCGATCGCCTGCTTCATTGACGGTGGCGTCATATCGATGATCCCGGCGTGATATGGATCCAGCCTGCCTGACAACCCGGCTCGCTCGATCGTCGGTGCGTCGCCCTCCGGCGTCTCCTGGCACAGGTTGATCGTGGCCCCGAAGCCCTGGTTGACGAGGCTGACGAGCTTCGATGGGTTCGGGCGCTCGCCGCGTGACACGGCTTCCGAGACCTCGTACGTGTAGTCCCTGACCGGATACCGCGCCAAGAATGGGAGGACCACCTCGAGCTCGCCGAAGGTGGCCAGCGTCGTGTCCTCGAGCCGATCGAACGCTCGGCGCTGAAAAGCGATCCCGGTCGGCGTGCTGAGAACCACCCTCCCCTCCTCCCGGGCATCGGCGGGCAAGTCCTCGAGCGCATGCGCCGCATAGTGCAGGTCGACCGTCCCCCCGGACCGCGCGCCACCGAGGAAGTTCGCGACCTTCCCGGCAAGATGTGTTCTGTCGAGTGTCATCACCAGCTCGGACAGTCTGGCGGACGTCTTCGCACGGCGCCGGCCAGCCGAACGTCCGTGGCGAGCTCGCCCGAGCCTGCACCGTGGGGATGCTGAGTATCGGAGCTTGCGGCAGTCTCGCGTCGGCGGGTGCGTTGGCCGGCGGGTTCCCCTTCGGTCGTGCTGAGTTGTCGACAACTGATGTCGTGAACTCATCACGCCAGAATCCGGTGTGGACCGTTTCTGGGTAGAAAACACCCGGATCAGACATGACCGCGACGCGCGCGTGACAATCGCGCGTGGTTCTGTCCGATGAAGTACGTGAGGTCTGGGTCTAACCGATCGGCATGTGTTGCCGAACCCGGTTCGTCGACGAGCCCCGGAGGGGCGAGGAGGCGATCCGGGTTCGGGCGCGGCCGGAAAGACCCCGATGACCACGACGACGAAGTCCGGCGCGATGAGCAGTTCTACTGCACCAACTCGCCGGCTCGCTGGGACCGGACCGGCACGCCGGTCCGAATACCTCACGGCGCCGGCGCGGTGGTGGCTGCTGGTCGAATCAGGTCGGCGACCTTCGGTCGCTCCCGCTGCTAAAAATCTGCGGTGATGCCGTCCTTCGCGCTCAGACCATGTGACGAGAGCTTCTTCGACGCGGCACCAAGCCGGTACATCGACTCGTTCGAGATCCCGCTTCCCGCAGCCGAGGTCTGGGGCGCCTTGACGGTCGAGGGCTCGCTCGACTGGTGTCGGATGCTGGGCGGGGCCAAGTGGACCTCGCCACGCCCGTTCGGCGTCGGCACAACCCGCAAGATCGCGGCCGTGTTCGGCGCGCTCCAGATCAGCGAGCACTTCTTCCGTTGGGAGGACGGACGCCGCTACTCCTTCTCCGTCGTATCGATGAATCTGCCGCTCTTCCGCCGATTCGCGGAGGACTACCTGGTCGAGCCGACAAGCCCAACGACCTGCCGCTTCACGTGGACCATCGCGGCCGAGCCGACCGCGCTGGGCCGGCCGGGCGCGCCGATCAACGCTCTATTGACGCGGAGCTTCTTCCTGGACACGCGGCGCCACTTCAACGCCACCTGAACCGTTCTGGCGTTTCGCTCGCGGATGGGCTGTCGAGACGTCTGCGCCGCGGGGGACGAACGTCCAATCTGTGCCGAATCTCCCCGCGTTGATCTCACGGAATCGTCGTCCGTGACGTTTAGTAAGCATGCACAAGATCACCGATCCCTCGATTCTGTACTTCGGCACGCCGGTCGTCCTGATCAGCACTCAAAACGAAGATGGCACCGCGAACCTAGCCCCGATGTCGTCTGCATGGTGGCTCGGGCACCGGTGCATGCTCGGCCTCGCGGCCGGCTCGCGCACGACGCAGAACATCCGGCGCACCAGCGAGTGCGTACTGAATCTCCCGTCAGCATCCCTTGTCACGAACGTCGATCGCATCGCCAGAACCACGGGCTCTGATCCCGTTCCCGACGGCAAGCGGCGGAGAGGCTATAAGCACGTCCGCGACAAGTTCGCAGCAGCCGGCCTGACCCCTGTCGCCTCGGAGCTCGTGAGGCCACCGCGCGTCGCCGAATGTCCGGTCCAGATGGAGGCCAAACTCCGCGCTGCGCACCCTGTCGGCGCAGGCGGTCGCGCCTTCGCCCTCGAGGTCGCCGTGGAGCGCGTCCACGCCGCCGAGGAGATCCTTGCCGAACCCGACCGCATCGACCCCGACGCGTGGCGACCGCTGATCATGAGCTTCCAGCAGTTCTACGGCCTTGCCCCGGATCGGCTGCACTCCTCGGACCTGGCCAGAATCCCCGAGGCGCATTACCGTTAGCCAACCCCAACGGCATAACACGGTTGAGATCGCCGAGCAGGGAGTATTCGGCGCGGCGAGGAAGGTCGCGTCGTCTGCGACGTGGCGCTCAGAGTCCCAGTGGGTGGAGCACGTTGGGGAAGGTAGACAGGTAGGCCGCGGACGGCCTTGCGATCTTCATGACGCCTCCGCCTCCACCCCACGGGCCGCTCATCCCGCCGGACTCGTAGAACTGGCCGTTGATGGAGATGATGACGTGCCCGGGGTTTCCTCCGATCGGCTGCGCGCGATCGTAGATCGTCACCACGTTGCCGGGACCAGCAATGATTCCGTGCTGGCCGACAAGGGCCGACGTGTCGACCGGCTGGCTCAGATAGCCGCCCGCGTGCAGCACCGCGGAGACGAAGCCCGAGCAGTCATAGCCAGGTTGCGGCCCCCAGCCGCCGTGGCCGCCGCCCCAGATGTAGGGCTTGCCAAGGACCGAGTCGGCGAAGCGGATCATCGCGTCGACCTTGGCACGCGCGGAGAGGCCGATCGGTACGTTCAGAGGGGCTCCTGCTCCCGCGAGCTGTCCGGCCTCCTGCTGGACGACAGGCGCTGATCCCGCCACCGCGAACGGGACGGTGCAGGCTGCGGCCAAGGCAGGAGGTGGCGTCACGGTCTGCGCTCGCAGCACGCCAGCCGTCCGATGAGCGGCCGCGCGGGCGTCCTCCTCCGCGCGCCGGCCTTTCGCTGTCCACTGCGCGAGTTCCTCCCGCAGCTGCCCGAGCTTCTGCCGCGCCGATTGCTCACGGTTCTGGGCGTCCGTGAGCGCCGCCCGCGCGCTCGCCGCCCTCTGATCCGCGGCAGTGGCACCCGCGGCACCAAGAAGTCCCCCGCCACGTGCGACGGCGCTGTCATGCTGAGCGTCGGCGAGCTGGGCTTGGGCCGTTTGCGCGTCCGACTCGGCGGCGCCCAGCAGTCTCGTCTGGGTCTCGATCTCGTCCATGCAGCGCTCCGCCTGCTGTCTCGAGATGCACCCCTCCCGCTGGCAGCGCTCGAGCTCCGCGCTGTAGCGACGGAGCGCCGCCGACGTGGTCGCCGCGACACGAGCGGCCGTGTGAAACGACGTGGCCACCTTGCTCGAAGTGTCGTGATACGAGCTCGCAGCCTCACCCTGCCACCCCGCCAGCGCCGCCTCCGTGCCGCGCAGCTTGGCCCCGATTGCCTCTAGCCCTTGCCCCACGACCTCATACCGGCGCGCCGCGTCCACCACCGAGCCGGCATCACCTCCAGTGACCCGGAATCCGACATCCGACCGGCTCATTCTCCTCCCTGCCCTGCCTCACAAGCACCCGCCACGTCGCCATCGCAGCTCGAATACGACCTGCCCGCGCCGGCGAGCGCCACACCCAGGTGCTGTCCCGCGAGCCCGAACTGCGGGAGCATCGCCGAGAAATGCCCGAGCAGGTCGTCGAACTCGCCCTCGGTCGGCGTCCCCGCCGCGGCACCCGAACAACGGCTCAGATGGCTGTACAGCTCATCTACCTCACACCCGATCGCGGTCAATCGGCCCGCCGCCGTGATCACATCCTCCGGCCTGACCAGAAACTCAGACATCAGCTCCGACTCCTCAAGCGATCGACGAGTTCCCCTACGAGCGGCGGCATGACGCCAGCATCGACGACCTCCTCCCCGTACACAAGCCCCCTCGGTGTGAAGCGAATCACCCCTGACTCCCGCTAGGGGTGGTCGCACCGGCCTGTGTCGAGCGCGCGCCGGCCATGGTCGCTGAGACGCCACATCTCTTCCCCTGATGGCCTGTCGGTTCCTCCAGGTTCGAGGAATCCTTCCTTGATCGCGAGCGACCAGGCCGAGAGGACGTCGGCCGGCTCGGCGTCGAGTTCCCATGCTGTCAGCTCGATGCTCGCGCCGCCGAATTCGTCAAACTGCGCGCTGACTTCGAGCACGTCCTTGAGGGAGACCGCAGGTGAGGCTTCGGTGATCGCGCCGCCGGTCGCGAAGCGAGAATCGCATTCGATTATTTTCAAAGAAGGATCGAGCGCGCTCGCGCCGATGGTGACCGCACCACCGGCCGCCTTCGCCGCCAGCAACGCTTCGTAGGCAGTTCCGAGCAGCGCTTGCGGCGCGGAGCCCGGCCGCCATTCGGCGACCCCGATTGACGCGTCGATCGGGTCGTGGGGCAGGTTGATCATCGTCCTGGCGATCGTGGCACGCAGGCGTCCTGAGACTTCGACCGCGGTGGCCTCGTCTGTATCGGGGAGGAGCACCACGAACTCGTCGCCGCCATAACGACCGAGGGCGTCCCCGTCGCGTATCCCCTCCCGAAGAATGGCGGCGACGCCGGCAAGCACCCGACTCCCGTGAAGATGGCCGTAGTGCGAGTTGACACGCTTGAAGTGGTCAAGGTCGATGAAACTGCACGACAGCGGCCGGCCGTGGCGCTCACAGCGGGCGAGCCCGCGACGGATCTCCTGGAGGAACGCCGTCTGGGTCAGGCAGCCGGTGAGCCCGTCGAGGCGACCGCCGGAAAGCAGGCCGTCGAGAGCGTCTCGATCCTGCAGGCAGAGCGCAGCCAACCGTGCGTAGGACTCTGCCAGCCAGAGCGTCGTGGGAACGTCGCCCGAGGGATCGCTCGAGAAGGCAGCGCAGAGCACACCGCGAGGGCCGATCAGGGGCGTGACCGGTGCTCCGACAGCGTGCGTAATCCCGGCGACGGACGCGAGCTTTCCCAACCTGTCGGCGCGTGAGTCGATTGGCTCGACGGCGGTGCGCTCGAACTGGAGCGCTCGGCCGATGAATCCGTCTGCCGGGATCGCGGTCGGAAGACCGCCATCACTCCCCGCGACACCCCACGTGGCGAGCACCTCGACGTTCTGGGGACCCTCGCCGGGCACCATGAGGAACGCGATCTCGGCTCCGACCGCGCGCGCAAGGTCCCGCACGATCAGCCCCAATCCGTTCGCGTCTGGCTCGTCAGCAGCAAAAGACGCGTCAAGCAGCGTCAGCCGATGATCCTCGGTACGGTCACGACGCAATCCATCCATGGTCCGACTCCCTGGCTCGCCGAGCCTGCCGAGTCACAACACGAACCCCGCCCCCGGCCACACGGGTGCCCGGGCAACTTGTTCCGCGCTTAGAGTCGCAACCCCTCCGCACGACCAGTGATCGTGTACCAGGATCGCTATGAGCAAAATTTTACACTCGTGGCAGGCCTGACAGAATGGGTGTCGCTCGAGATATGGAGCTTTGGTGTCTCGTTTGCAAGACCGCTCGCGTCGATCTGGTAGATCAAGGGAGCGGCCGGACGACCCGCGGAGCAGCTAGGCGACACCGAGGTACTGGTCGAGATCTGACTGTGCGAGCTCTGTCTTAGGGATGAAGCCATTTGCGCCGCTCTGATGCAAGGATTGCGGCGAGACGGCCGTGCGATCAGACGAGGTCAGCAGGATCCTGGGTCGGCGCGCCCGGGCAGCCAGTCTCTTTGCGAGCACCAACCCGTCGCCGTCGGGGAGCCTGACGTCCAGCAGGACGGCATCGGGATCCAACTGATCGCACTTCGCCGATGCCTCCGCGACGCTGGCCGCGTGGCCAAGGACGCGATATCCGCCCGATCGGCGAGTATTTCGATCGCCGCGCGCGCGAATCCGTCGTCGTCGTCGACGATCAGGACCGACGTTCGCCTGCGGTTGTCGCTGGAAGTCGTTGCACTGGTCATTGCTGTGTCCAGGATCGGCGCTTGCACGGGCATGCGCAATGGGGTTATCCCGATGGACAACGAAATTCAAGGAAATCCGAGGACAGTTACGCGTATGCGGGCTTCGTGGTGATCGCCACGAGAAAAGCCGGAAGGAGGCAAGATGGAGTTCCTAGTTGAGTTCGAGGTCAGCGTTCCATCCGGAACGCCGGCGTCCGAGGTGAGGGACCGAGAGCAGGACGAGGCATCGGCGGCGACCAGGCTTGTAGAGGAAGGGCATCTGGTCCGGCTCTGGCGGCGGGCGGGCGCGTCCGGCGCGACCGCGGCAATCGGCCTGTACCGCGCCGGCAGCCAGGCCGAGCTGGACGAGCTGCTGCAGGCTCTGCCTCTGTACGAGTGGCTGCACGTGACCGTCAGCCCGCTCGAGCCGCATCCCAACGACCCTGTGGCCGCGCTAGCCGAAGGGAGCGCTCGATGAGCGGTCAGCTTCCCGACCCTCGCCTGACGAAGGTGTACCGCTTGGAGGCCACGCTCGGGCAGGCCTTTGATCTAGGCGATGTCGTCCAGGGCCATCGGCGCATCGCGCCTCTGACGGGCGGGACGTTCACCGGTCCCGGGATCAGCGGCCGACTACTGCCCGGGGCCAGCGCCGACTGGCAGATCATCCTGCCGGACGGGACCGCGCTCGGTGATATTCGCTATACGCTGCAGACCGACGACGGCGATCTGCTGTACGTCCAATCACGCGGTATCCGCCACGGCAGCGTCGAGGTCCTCGCCCGCCTCGCGCGCGGCGAGGACGTAGAGGCCGGCGAGTACACGTTCCGCACAACGACCCAAATCGAGACCGCCGCCCCCGAGCTCGACTGGCTCAATAAGGGGGTGTTCATCAGCGTCGCCGGCCGCCAGCCCGCCGGCGTGATCTACGAGACATACCTCGTCGAATGATGGACAGGGTTCCCGGCGGGGCGCGACCGTCCGGCCTCGCCCGCATACCGGTCGACGAGCTCCAGCAGCGCTTGGACCCCGATCGGCTTGGTCATGATCGCCCGCGCGGCACTGCGGAGCAATGGCGTGCGGGCTCCCTCCGTCGCGTCGGCGCTGAGAATCACGACCGGAATGTCGCGGGTTCTCTGATCCTCATGCAGCGCCGCAAGCACCGCTTCTCCGTCCATGTCGGGGAGGTGGAGATCGAGCAGAATCAGGTCCGGTCCGTGTTCTCGCGCCAGCTCGATCCCGAGGCCGCCCATCATCGCCGGGAGCAGCTCGACACTTGGACGCCGACGCAGCACAGCCTCCACGAACCGAACGTTCGTAACCGTGTCCTCGATGTAGAGGATGCGGTACCGCTTCTCGTACGACTGTGACACCAGCGCACCGGAGGGATGGCATTCGTCCGCCGGCGTCGGATCGGTCCGGACTGCCCGCGGCAGCTCGAGCCAGAACGTGCTGCCTTCACCCACCGTGCTCGACACACCGATCGTCCCTCCCATGCCCTCGATCAAGCTGCGTGACAGCGCCAGCCCGAGACCGGTACCAGGGATCCCGCTCGTCTCGGCGCCGAGGCGCTGGAAAGGGACGAACAGCTCCGCCAGCGACGATTCGTCGATCCCCGGCCCGGTGTCGGTGACCTCGATCCGAACCGTGCGTTCGTCGGATGGGGCGACCGCCACGTGGACCGCGCCGCCCGGCTGGTTGTACTTGACGCCGTTGACGATCAGATTGATGACCACCTGCTTGAGGCGCTGCTGATCGGCAAGCAGCGACAGCTCCTCCGCGATCGCCTCGGAAATGCGCACCGTTACGCCCTCCCGGCGGGCCAGGGGCTCCGTGAGCTCGACCGCGCCTCGCAGCACCTCGACCACATTGACCGGCTCGACAGACACCGACATCCCGCCCGCTTCGATCCGCGTGATGTCCAGCACGTCGTCGACGAGCGTCAGCAGATGCTGGCTCGCCCGCTGGATCGTCTTCGCCCAGCGCAACCGCTCGTCGTCTGGCGAATCAAGCGCCAGCAGCTCGCTGAATCCACCGATGGCGGTCAACGGGGTGCGCAACTCGTGACTCATCCTCGACAGAAATTTGTTCTTGGCGGCGTTCGCGGCTCGAAGCTGATCGTTGGCTTCCTGCAGCTCCGCCGACCGGCGAAGGATCTCGGCCTCCATCCGTGCGGTTCGCGCCTTCAGCTCCGACGTGACGGCTGCCTGCTGCCCGCGACGCTCCTCCAGGCGAACGAACTCGGTGACGTCCTCGACGCGATGAATCACGTAGTGAAGCTCGCCCGCCGATCCCAGCACCGGCGAGTTGACCGGGCTCCACCAGCGGACCTCGAAACCGCCCCCGTCACGGTCGGGACGCCTGACGTCGTACTTCTGGACCGCCATCGCATCGACGACACGTCCCCGGCGGACCCGCTCGAGCGATGCTCGCAGGTTGCTCTCGCCCGTGGCGTCCGGATCGTCCGGGTTATCCGGGAAGACCTCGAAGATTCCCCGGCCGACAATCGCCGCGCGCTCGGTCATCGTCGCTGCGAGGTAGGCGTTGCTGGCAGCGACGATCCGCAGCTCAGGGTCGAGCAGCAGGTACAGGCCAGGGGCGTTCTCGAACGCCATCCGGAAGTCGACCGCAGACCGTTCCGCCCCAGCCGTCAAAGCTGAACTGCCCGACTCATCGCCATGCCCACTCGCTTTCGTCCTCGGTGTGATCCTAGCGCCGGGAGCACCCGCCAGGTGATGCCTGCAGGAACCACGAACGCCGGCGCGCGGGTCAGGTCAAGCGGTCGCGGTGAGCGGCGCCCCGTAGAACCCTGCTGTCGTCGGGCAGCCGCCGGGTCACCCGGGCCGCGTCGAGATGCTCGAGCAGCGCCTGGGCGTACTTCCGCGAGGTCGCCAGCTCGTCACGCAAGCGCGCGAGTGTCACCTGGCCCTCGTCGCGCGCGATCTGCTCGACAACGCCGCGCACAGCGGCGATCGCATCCGGATGTGCATGCATCGAGCGCCCGATCCGCACCGCACGCCCGGCGGCGTGAAGTACCTGGAGCAGGCTGGCCGCCTCGCCCAGCTCGGCTTCGCTCGGCGGCTCGTGCCCGGCCGCGCGCAACCGGTCCTCGAGCGCCAGCGCCGCAGGGTCGAGCTGAGGGGGAGCGGACGGGAGGAGCGGCGCGCCTGCCCCGGAAGGCGGGGCGGGGAGCGGCGCGCTCTCGACCTCAGTCAGCTGCCTACCGCCGGCCGCCGCCTTCAGGATCACGCCGCCGCCAAGCGTGTTCGGGGGTGAGATCCGGCGCACCACCACGTGGTCGCCGTCGGCCGCGATCAGCGGCCGCTCCGTCCGCAGCTGCCACAGCTCGTCACCGATGCGCACCGCGCGCGCCGGCGTCGAGCGGGTGCCGTGGTGTACCTGCACGCGCTCGCGATCGCCGAGCGGCTCATGCAGCGCGAGCGCGACCTCGAGGCGGTAGGTGACCTGGACGGGGGCGCCCGGGCCGGCAAGCACATCGCCACGTGCCACCGAGCGCCGCTCGAGCCCGGAGAGGTTGACCGCTACACGCTGGCCCGCCGGTGCCTGAGCGAGGGCTCGATCGTGCACCTGAACGCCACGTACCCTGGCCGAGCCCGTGCCCGGCAGGAGGCTCAGACGCTCACCGCGGCGGATCATCCCTGACCATAGGGTCCCCGTTACCACGGTCCCGGCGCCCTTGATCGTGAATACGCGATCGACGTGCAGGACCGCCGGTCGCGGATCTGCGGGCCGGCTGGGCGTTCGCGCGGCGGTGCGCTCGAGCGCGGCCGCCAGCTCGTCCAGCCCGGCGCCCGTCTTCGCCGAGCAAGCGACGAATTCGACGTCGTCGGGCAGAAGCTCGGCAGCCTCCGCGAGCGCCGGGAGCGGATCGGCGATGTCGGACTTGGTCACCGCCACGACGCCCCGGCGAACTTCGAGCGCCTCGAGCACCCGGATGTGCTCGAGCGTCTGCGGCATCACGCCGTCGTCGGCAGCGATCACGAGCAGGAACAGGTCGATGCCGGTCGCGCCGGCGACCATCACCCGCAGCAGTCGCTCATGACCGGGGACATCGACGAGCGACAGCACCCTGCCGCCCGGCAACGCGAGCGGCGCGAATCCGAGCGCGATCGTGATCCCGCGCGCCTTCTCCTCCGGTAACCGGTCAGTGTCGACGCCGGTGAGCGCCTGCACCAGCGCGGTCTTCCCGTGGTCGATGTGGCCCGCGGTGCCGACCGTCAACGGCGCATCGGCGACACTCATTCGAGCGCGGCGCGGACCGCCCGCGCGGCCTCCTGGGCCTCCTCGTCGGTGAGCGTGCGCGGATCGAGCAGTAGCCGACCATGCTGAATCCGCCCGATCACGGCCGGCTCTCCCTTGCGCAGCGCTCGCGCGAGCGACTCGACCCCGTCGGAGCCGCCGTCGAGCGCGACCGCGGGACCCGGGAGCTCGAGCAAGGGCAAAGCGCCCCCGCCGACCCGGGCGGTGCTGGCCACGACCTCTCCTCCGGTCGCGTCAGCAAGCGCCCGCGCACGCTGCTCGAGCTCCGCCGCTGAGGCCGTCAGCATCGCCAGCACGGGCAGCTCCCGGCGCGCCAGGTCGGGATCACGATAGAGCGCCAGCGTCGCCTCGAGGGCGGCGAGCGACAGCTTGTCGATTCGCACCGCCCGGGCCAGCGGATGCACGCGTGCAGCCTCGATCGCCGCCGCCCGCCCGACGATCACGCCCGCCTGCGGGCCGCCGAGCAGCTTGTCGCCCGAGAAGCACACCAGCGCGGCGCCCGCGCGTACGGAGCGGCGAACCGGCGGCTCGTCGTCGAACAGGGCGAGATCGTCGTCGAGCACCCCTGAGCCGACATCGTCGATCACCGGCACCCCAAGCGAGCACAGCTCCTCGATCTCGACCTGTTCGACGAAGCCGAGCGTCCTGAAATTCGACGCGTGCGCGCGGAGTAGCGCGCCCGTCTGCTGGCCGATCGCGGCGCGGTAGTCGCTAAGCCGCGTTCGGTTGGTGGTACCGACCTCGATCAGCCGCGCTCCGGCCTGCGACACGACGTCCGGAATCCGGAACCCGCCCCCGATTTCGATCAGCTGGCCGCGGGAGACGACCAGCTCGCGCCCGGCGCCGGCGAGCGCCGCTGCACTGAGCAGAACGGCGGCCGCGCAGTTGTTGACCGCCAGTGCCGCCTCCGCGCCCGTGAGTTCGCACAGCAGGCGCTCGACGTGCGCGTGGCGCGAGCCGCGCCCACCGCTCGCGAGGTCCAACTCGAGATTCGAGTAGCCATTCGCCACCCGGCCGACCGCGACCCGGGCGGCGCGGGCGAGCGGCGCGCGCCCGAGATTCGTATGCACCACCACACCGGTCGCGTTCAGCACGCGGCGAAGCGAGGGGACGAGGCGATCGCTCGCCCGTGCCACCAGGTCGACCTCGTCCTCAGCCCCGCCGAGCAGCTCGGCCCGGCGCTCGGCCAGGGTAGCTCTCGCCACGGCGACGGCCAGTCGGTCGACCGACGGCAGAGCACGGAGCGAGTCGCGCGACCCGCGGTCGGCGTCGGGTTTCCGGCCGTTCATCTCATCCACCACCCACGGAGCGGCGAAGGAGTCGAACCTTCCCACCGTGGGGTTGCCACGGCTCGCCGGCTTTGAAGGCCAGTCGGGGCACCGGCCCCGGCCGCTCCATGCCGCGACTATACGACCGAGATCGCACCCGGCTCACCGTCGAGCATGCGCCCGACGACCGTTCCGTCGAGCTCGCCGGCCCGCGCCGCCGGAAGTGAGACCAGCAATCCACCCGACGTCGCCGGATCGCAAACGAGCCGGCGGCGTGACTCGGGCACGTCGGCGGCGAAGGTGGTGAACCCATCGGCGTAAGCGCGGTTGTTCCGCCCGCCGCCGGAGACGCCGTCCCCGTCCTCGAGCAGGTCCAGGACGCCGCGCAGCACCGGCACGTCCTCGGCGCGCACCTCCGCCGCGAGCCCGCTCTCACGTCCGAGCCCATGCAGGTGCCCTAGGAGCCCAAAGCCGGTCACATCGGTTGCCGCGTGGGCGCCTGCGGCGAGCGCCCGCCGACTCGCATCCGCGTTCAGTGCCACCATCACCGTGACGGCGTCGGCGAGCTGATCGGGGTCGGCGACGCCGCGCTTGTGTGCCGTTGTGATCGCACCGACGCCGAGTGGCTTGGTGAGCACGAGCGCGTCGCCGGCCCGCGCGCCGGCGTTGGTCAGCATCTTCGCGGGGTCGACTGTTCCGGTCACCGCGAGCCCGTACTTCGGTTCCGGGTCGTCGATCGAGTGGCCACCGACGATCGAGCAGCCGGCGGCGCCGGCGACGGCCAGTCCGCCTTCGAGGATGCTGCGGAGCACCCCGCCGCCCAGCCGCTCGAGCGGGAACGCCACGAGATTGAGTGCCGTCAGCGGGACCCCGCCCATCGCGTAGACATCGGAGAGAGCGTTGGCCGCCGCGATCCGCCCGAAATCGAACGGGTCATCGACGATCGGAGTGAAGAAGTCGACCGTCTGGACGAGCGCGAGGTTCGGTCCGATCTGGAACACGGCAGCATCGTCACCGCTCGCCGAGCCGACCAGCAGCCTGGGGTCGCCGGCCGCCGGCAGGCCTCGGAGGATCGGCAGGAGGTCGGCGGCCGGGAGCTTGCATCCGCACCCGGCGCCGTGCGACAGAGATGTGAGCGCTACCGGTTTCAGCTCGCAACCAAGGCTATAGGCCCGCGCCCGTGGTCCGTGAGCGCCCGAGCTCGGTTCAGGATTTCTTGCTCTTGGTCTTGCTCTTGGTCTTCGTGTTCGTCTTCGGCGCGAAATCGGGGTCTGGGTGCAGGCCACTGTTCGCGGGCGAGTAGATGCTCACCTCGCCGACATCCCAGCGGATCTGGTACCTCGGGCGTGGGTCGCCGCGCAGCACCTCTTCGATCACGCCGTGGCGAGGTGTGCGTAGCCCCGACGTCTGCGTCCGCGCGCGACGGCCACTCTTTTCGGCGACGACACGATCTCCAACCTCAAATGCCACGTCTTGGTCTCCTCTCGATCCGGGTGCGACAGGCGAGCATGATACGAGACGCAGTGTGATGGGCCCCGGCGGGCTCTGCAAACCGGGTTTCAACCCGATATGACCCGCCTCTCACGAGGGTAAGATGGGATAGCTTTTGGCCGGATCCATCCAGGCACCGTCCGACCCTTTGGCAGGGGCAGGAGGTCCATGAGGCAGAGGGGAGTTCCTATGAGACGCTCATCAGCACTTGGGAAGCTGAAACCGAGTCGACCGAGTCCTGCGATGGTCGTCGCGTTGATCGCGCTGATCATCGCGTGCGCAGGCACCGCAACGGCGGCGACTGTTCTGATCCACTCCAGCTCGCAGATCGCGAACGGGGTGATTACGGCGCAGAACATCCACGCTGACACGATCACGGGTAGGCAGATCCAGAATGGCTCGATCGGCCAGAACCAGATCGCGAACAACTCGATCAACACGGACAAGCTGACCTCCAGCGCGCTCAAGACGCTGAGCAAGGGCGCCACCAGCTCCAGCTCGAGCAGCACCACTGGTGCCGGATCGGCGATGGAATGGGATCGCGAGAATGGCCCGTCCGTCGGCTCGGGCGGGGCCTCAACGCGGGTGATCACGGCAACTGGCCTGGCGCCGGGCGTGTACGCGATCTTCGCCGAGACCAACATCAGCGACACCAACCCCAACTCGGGCAACATGCTCGACTACAACCCGACCGCGACCGCTCAATGCTCGATCGACGAGGACTCCGACGTCGCTTTCGGCAGCACCGTGATCGGAGGCTCGTTCTTCGCCGGCTCGGGGAACGTGAACATGGAGATCACCCACACGTTCTCGGGAACCGGCACGATCACGATGAGTTGCACCTCCCCTACCGCCTGGGTAGCCGCCGGCAGTTCGATCATCGCGATCCCGCTAAGCAGCGCCGCGAAGGTGGCCGTAACCAGCTAATGGATTGGAGGTCCAGGCGACGTTCCCGGGAGCTGGCGTCGGAGCCCCGGGAACGTCCCAGGACCGGTGTCGACCCGCGGGGAGCGCGTGCCTGATCCGCAGACGATCCGACGCCTAGCCGAGCTGATTGTGCGCTTCGGCGCCAATGTTCAGCCCGGGCAGATCCTCGCGATCAGCACCCAGCCAGGCCAGGAGGATCTGGTACGAGCCGTCGCGGAAGTCGCCTACCGGCAGCAGGCGAAGTTCGTCGACCTCGCCACCTTCGATGTCCACGTGAAGCGGTCACGAATGCTTCATGCGGCCGCGGAAACGCTCGAGTTCGTGCCGCCTTGGTATGGCGAAAGGATGCAAGCGCTCGGCGAGCACCGCTGCGCGAGAATCTCGTTCTCCGGCCCCCATGGCGCCACACGCGCTCGACGGCCTCGATCCTTCGCGCGTCGGACGAGACATGCTTCCGGCAACCCGCGAGGGCGTCGAGTTGTTCAATGCACGAACGACGAACTGGAGCGTGTGTCCCTGCCCGACGCGAGCCTTTGCCGAACTGGTCCACCCGGGTCTCGACGGAGGGGATGCGGTCGAGCTTCTGTGGCAGCAGGTCGCCGACGTCTGCCGCCTGGATGAGCCCGACCCGGTGGCCGCATGGACCAGCCGTCTCGACGCTCTCCAAGCCAGCGCGGCGACCCTTGGCGAGCGCCGATTCGCCACGATCCATTTCGAGGGATCGGGCACCGACATCAGTATCGGGCTGCTTCCGAGCAGCCGCTGGATCAGTGCTCGCCTCTCCACTGTCGACGGAATCGTTCACGTCCCGAACCTCCCGACCGAGGAGGTGTTCACGACGCCGGATCCGGCGCGGGTCGACGGCGTCGTGCGCGCCACGAAGCCCCTGTTCGTCGCGGGCGCGCTGGTCGAGGGTCTAAAGGTCCGTTTCGAGGGCGGGCGAGCCGTCCAGATCGACGCCGATCACGGCGCCGAAACGGTGCGCGCGCTCGCCGGCCGCGACGAAGGCGCCGAACGGCTCGGCGAGGTCGCGATCGTCGACCGCGACGGACGGATCGGATCCATGGAAACCGTCTTCTTCGACACCCTCCTGGACGAGAACGCCGCCAGCCACATCGCGCTCGGCCAGGGGTTCGAATTCGCCGTCGACGACGCCGACAAGCACGCGGTCAACAGCAGCCAGATCCACATCGATTTCATGATCGGCGGCGACCACGCGGCCGGGAGTTCGGCCGGGCGCGATCGTCAGCCCCCGGATTTCGGCGCCGAACTCCCAATGGAATCGGCCCCCGCCGATTCCACCGGTGCCCTAGGCTTGGCGGGCCAGGAGAGGTGCCGGAGCGGCTGAACGGGCGCGACTGGAAATCGCGTAACGGGGGTTGACCTCGTTCGAGGGTTCGAATCCCTCCCTCTCCGCTCGTGCTCGTTTGCTTCTCAGCCCCCGAGCCATTTGAGCTTGGAGCGCGTCTTCTTCTTGCTCGTGACCCGCTTTAGCACGACTCTGGGGGTGGGGCTGGCGCCCCGGCCCAGCCGCGCCCCGACCGAAGCCAGAGCCGAGGCGCGGCCCAGGCCGAACCCCGAACCAGGCGCCGACGAACTCGACGATCTTCTTACCAACTTTCCAACCTCGGTCCGCTGGTCTCGTTTGGGAGGTTAATGAGCGAGCAAAGCCCCGACCCCCGGCGGGCGCTTTTCGGTCGGTACCCGAGAGCGACGGCGTAACGACGTGGCGAGTCGACCCGACGCCATCAGCACCCAGCCGGCACGGCCGTCTCTGCGTTTGATCAGAGGCGCCCCGGACCCGCACGGCTGGCCGTGCTTCTGCGGCGAGTGCGCTGCAGGCGCGGCATCTGCGCACGTCGACGGCAGCGCGCCGCTGCGCGCGACGCAACGCGACGCGCTGCCGGCTCGCGACGACGCTTTTCTTGTGATCGACCAGCGGCTGAGGGTGCAGACCGTCTCCCGTCAGGCGGCGACGCTGTTGGGCGAGAGTGAACAGGACATGATCGACAGGCCCGTGGCGGAATTCCTGGATGGTGCCGACTCCGAGGCCCAGTCGTCCGAGGACTTTCTCCAGCTGATCCGCCGCGCGAGCATCGACAGCGAGGAACGTCAGACGGTGTTCGTTCGACCGCGGAACGCCTTCGGCATCCGCATGGTCGCCCGGGTCGTGCCGTGCGGGCACGCGACGCTCGTGCTGCTGCGGAGCCGGGCGCTGCGGGTCGAGATCCGGCGCGGCGCCCTCCGCTAGCGCGACACCTTCCGCGAGCCTCAGGCTGCGGGCAACACCGGCGGCGCACCGCAGGAGACCAGCGCCTTCGGCATCACGATTGTGCCGTCCTCCTGCTGCCCGTTCTCCAGCAGCGCCACTATCGTCCGCCCCACGGCGACTGCCGTCCCATTCAGCGAATGGACGTGGGCAAGCTTCCCCTCGGCGGTGCGATACCGGACGTCGAGCCGTCGGGCCTGGAAGTCGGTCGTATTCGAGCAGGACGTGAGCTCGCGGAACCGGCCCTGGCCGGGAAGCCACGCCTCGCAGTCGTACTTCTTCGCCGCCGGCGCGCCCAGATCGTTTATCGCGATCGCGACGACGCGATACGGGATCTCGAGCTCCGCCAGGATCGATTCCTCGATGCTGAGTATCCGCTCGTGCTCCCCGGCCGAGTCCTCTGGCGCGACGAACGAGAACATCTCCACCTTCTCGAACTGGTGGACGCGGAAGATGCCGCGCGTGTCCTTGCCCGCAGCACCGGCTTCGCGGCGGAAGCAGGACGAGAACCCGGCGTAACGCGCTGGGAGCTCGTCCGCGGCGAGGATCTCATCGCGATGAAGCGAGGCCAGCGGGACCTCGGATGTTCCGACGAGATACAGCTCATCGTCGGCGAGCCGGTAGATCTGCTGCTCGGTGTCGGGCAGCATGCCGGTCCCGTACAGCGCGTCCTCGCGCACCAGCACCGGCGGGATCACCGGCTCGAACCCCTCCTCGCGCAGCTTCTCGAGCGCATAGCGGACGAGGGTTATCTCGAGCATCGCGAGGTCGCCCCGCAGGTAGGCGAAACGCGATCCCGACAGCCGCGCCGCTCGCTCCATGTCGATCCGGGGCCCGGCCAGCTCAAGGTGGTCGCGGCCTCTGGCCCCGGCCTCCCCGACCTCGCGTAGCACCAGGTCCTGGTCCGGAGCGTCCGGTGAGG
>Ga0302325_10001845_pt1 | contig 53059 bp, 42 predicted proteins | sample Palsa_T0_2_FD_201948 | JGI IMG/M metagenome (GOLD analysis project Ga0302325, IMG submission 201948) | Peat permafrost microbial communities from Stordalen Mire near Abisko, Sweden - Palsa_T0_2 | ecosystem: Environmental > Terrestrial > Soil > Palsa > Peat permafrost | place: Sweden: Abisko...
ACCTTCTGCTGGAACAACACCGAGCACCTGGAGGCCTACTTCGGGGTGCCCAGCATGGGCGCGGTGCTGCACACGCTCAACATCCGGCTGCCCGGCGGCCAGGTCGCCCAGATCGTCAACCACGCCGAAGACCGGATCATCATCGTGGACGACACGCTCGTCCCGCTGCTGGCCAAGATCGCCGGCGAGCTGCCCACGGTGGAAGCGTTCATCGTCAACGGCACCGGGGATGCGACCACGCTCGAGGGCCGCGTGCCGGTGCTCCGCTACGCCGACCTGCTGGCGGCCGAGGACCCCGCGTTCGACTGGCCCGAGCTCGACGAGCGGGACGCGGCGCTGATGTGCTACACCAGCGGCACCACCGGGGACCCCAAGGGCGTGGTGTACTCGCACCGGTCCACCTACCTGCACGCGATGGCGGTGATGGCCGCGTCGGTCCAGGGCATCACCGAGGCGGACCGGGCGCTGGCCATCGTGCCGATGTTCCACGCCAACGCGTGGGGTATGCCGTACGCGGCCTTCCTGTCCGGCGCCACGCTGCACATGCCCGGCCCGTTCCTGCAGCCCGAGCACCTCACCAGGTTCATCGCCGCCGAACGGACCACGGTGACGTCCGGGGTGCCGACCATCTGGAACGCGATCGGTGACTACGGGCTGGATCACGAGATCGACCTGTCCTCGCTGCGGATCGGCAACTCGGGCGGGTCGGCCGCCCCCCGGGTGCTGCTTGAGCGGTTCCAGGAGCGCTACGGGCTGCGGATCATCCAGGGCTGGGGCATGACCGAGATGAGTCCGGTCGGCGGCCTGGCGCTGCCGCCCGCGGGGGTGCCGGAGGGCACGGTCGAGGACCTGGACTGGCGGATGCGCGCGGGCCGGATCCTGCATGGGGTCGAGATGCGCATCATCGGCAGGGACGGCGAAGAGCTGCCCAGAGACGGAGTGTCGGAAGGTGAGATCGAGGTCCGCGGCCCCTGGGTCACCGGCTCCTACCACCATGACCCGGCGCCGGAGAAGTTCCACGACGGCTGGCTGCGTACCGGCGATGTCGGCACGCTCGACGACCGCGGCTTCTTCACCATCAGCGACCGGATCAAGGATGTCATCAAGTCCGGCGGGGAGTGGATTTCCTCGGTGGACCTGGAAAACCAGCTGATGGCGTATCCGGCCGTGCAGGAGGCGGCGGTAATCGGGATCCCGGACGGGCGCTGGGGCGAGCGGCCGCTGGCCTGCGTGGTGCTGCGGCCGGGCACCAAGGCCGGCGCCGCGGAACTCGCCGACTTCCTCGACGGCAAAGTAGCCAGGTGGCAGGTGCCGGAGTACTGGGCGTTCGTGGAGGAGATCCCGAAGACGGCGGTCGGCAAGTTCGACAAGAAGGTGCTCCGGGCCCGCGACGCGGCCGGCGATCTGACGATCGACCGGATCACCAGGTAACAGCCCCCCGGGCGGCCCATCCGGTGGCGCGCTAGAGTCGGCGCTATGCGATTTGCCACCATCCGGACGGACTACGGGACCACTGCGGCGCGGCTTGACGGGGACGTCCTGGTTCCGCTGGACGCCGCCGACGTCGGCGAGATGCTCGCGGGAAGCAGCCAGGGAACGGCCAGAGAGCGGGCGGGCGCGCCAGCAGTGCCGGCCGCGGAAGCCGACTTCGCGCCGGTCGTGACCCGGCCAGGGAAGATCATCTGCGTGGGACTGAACTACCGGGCGCACATTCTGGAGACCGGGCGGGAGCTGCCCGAGTATCCGACGCTGTTCGCCAAGTTCGCCGACACCCTGCTCGGTCCCCGCGACGATCTCGTCTTGCCGTCGGTGAGCGATCGGGTCGACTGGGAAGTCGAGCTCGGCGTCGTCATCGGGAGCCCGGTGTACCGGGCTGGCCGCCAGGAGGCCGCGGCCAGCATCGCCGGCTACACGGTCATCAACGATGTCTCGATGCGGGACTGGCAGCGGCGCACGCTGCAGTGGCTGCAGGGCAAGATGTTCGAGCACTCCACGCCGGCCGGACCCTACCTGGTCGCGCCGGACGAGGTCGGGCACGCGGCCGACCTGGAGGTCAGGTGCGAGGTCGATGGCGAGGTGATGCAGCAGTCGCGGACCTCGGACCTGCTGTTCTCCCCCGCCGAGATCATCTCTTACGCCAGCCAGGCGATCACCTTGAAGCCGGGCGACCTCATCGCCACCGGCACGCCAGGCGGCGTGGGCAACGCCAGGAAGCCGCCGGTCTACCTGCGCCCGGGCAACGTGCTGCGCACTTGGATCGAAGGCCTCGGCGAGTGCGTCAACCACTGCGTGGCGGACAAGGCCGGCTGACCGCGCGAGCAACGGCTCGTTCCGGATAATTCTTCGGAGAGGCCGGTGGCGAGTTCCGCGACGATGTCGAGCTGACCCAGGTGACGGGCGTACTCCTGCACCAGGTGGAACAGGACCCGCTCGAGTGTCGCCGGGTCGGCGCCCTCCCAGCGCTCACCGGGCTGGCCCACCTCGTCGAGGTTGTGGGAGGTGATGATGGCCCGGCTCCGTTCGGCCTGGTCGCGCAGGTCAGCCAGCAAGGTCGCGGGGGTCTCGTCGTCGGCGACGTACCAGCGGCCACCGGCACTGTCGGCCCACGGGTCACCGACGTCGCGGCCCTCAAAGCCCCACTCGAGCCAGCGGCGCTCGACGTAGCGCAAGTGCTTGAGCAGCTGAAGCGGCGTCCAGCCCGACGGCAGCCGGGTGCGCCGCCACTCGGCGGCGGGCAGCGCGTCGAGCTTGGCGGTCACCCGGGCACGGAAAAAGTCCAGGTAGCGGAGGAAGACTTCGGTGCGGGAACTCGCCGGAATGGTGGCCGACGGAAACGGCTCGGACACGCTGCACCTCCTGGACCGCGTCGCAGGAGGCTATTATCCCGCCGCCGCGACCGGCACGTCGCGCCACAGGCCGCCGTTCAGGTTCAGGTTGTTGCCGCTGTCCTTGCCGGGCGTGCTGTCGCCGATGTAGGTGTACAGCGGATGCCCGTCGTAGGTGGCCTGGGTCGAGCCGCCCGTCCGCTTGATCGAGCCGATGCTGCCGGTGACGCCAGGGCCGGCCGAGACATTCCCCGGGACCGGCGGCCAGTAGGCGGCGCAGGATCCGTAACAGGCCGAACGGGACGGGGTATCGGGTGCGAACGAATACAGCGTCAGGCCCCTGGCGTTCGTGAGCACCTCCACGCCGCCGATCGGCCTGGCCTTCAGCACCTGCGAGCCGGCCGTGACGAACGAGGCAGGCGCGGCCTTCGGCGTGGCGACGGCGGCACCGAGTAGCGCGAGCGCGACGACCGACACCACCGCGGTGGCGACTGGGACGCGGCGGCGGCCCGGGTCCTGGCCGGTCAGCGTCGCGGTCGCTAGCGCGGCGAAGGCGGCCACGTCGATGATCCCGGCCACGATCCCGGCGGTGGTGCGCACCTCGGTAAAGCCGAACAAGCCGACCTTCAGCGAGAGAAGGTAGCCGCCGAGCGTCCCGAGCGCGAACGCCGCGCCGGCCGCGGCGGCCAGCCGGTGAGCCGTGACTCCAATCGCGATGGCGAGCACGTACGCGGCGATCACCTGAAGCAGGAACAGCCAGCCGATCGTCGGAATAGACCGGTAACCCGTCAGGTACAGGTCCAGATGAATAGCACCCGAGGCGATGAGCAGGACTGCCCCGGCGATCACGGACGCAGACCGCCGGGGCAGTGACGGTCCCCACTTGCTCCCCACAACCTGATCACGTCCCCGCCAGCCATCCGGTTCAACGACTTTTCTACCGAAAGCAGACGTTTGCCGGATCTGACGGTAATCGTGCCCGGCGTTCTCAGCCCTGCGGCGAACGGCGCAGTTCACCGCCCGACTCGAAGTCCGCGACGAAGCCGCCCCAGCCGGCCGGCGCGCCCTCGTCGGGCGCGGGCGCGGTGACGACCAGCAGGCGGACGTCCCCGGCGCTGCGGATCTGGTAGCCGTGCTTTATGCCGCGGGGCAGGAAGACGAAACCGCCGTCCGCCGCCTCGAACCTGTGGTCACCGCAGCGGAAGGTGACGGCGCCCTGCAGGACGTAGAACATCTCGTCTTCGGTCGCATGGGTGTGATCACCAGGCTCCTCACCCGCCCGGGTGAGGTATTCGGTGACCGCGACCCGGCGGCCCTGGCCAAGCTCGCCTACCTTGGCGGTCATCTCGATGCCAATGTCGTAGGTCCAGCCCTGGCCCGGCTGAAGGGAATAGGGCTGCGCTGGTTTGCTCATGCGCCAGCGTAAGCCCTCTCCAGCGCGGCGATATCGAACTTGGTCATGCCGAACATCGCTCGGGTGACCCGGGCCGCCTTGGCGGCGTCGGGGTCGGCGATCATCTCGAAGAACACGGCCGGGACGATCTGCCAGCACAGGCCGTACCTGTCTTTCAGCCAGCCGCAGGCGACCTCCTGGCCGCCCGCGACCAGGTTGCTCCAGTAGTAATCGACCTCGGCCTGGTCAGCGCAGGTGACCACGACCGAGACGGCCTCGTTGAACGTGTGCTGCGGGCCGCCGTTCAGGGCCGAGAACTTCTGCCCGTTGAGCTCGAACTCGACGAGCATCACCGAGCCCTCCGGTCCAGGACCGGCCTCGGTGTAGCGGTGGACCCGGCCTAGTTCGGAGTTTTTGAAGATGCCGGTGTAGAAGGCGGCGGCTTCTTCGGCCTGGGTGTCGAACCACAGGCAGGTGATGAACGGCTTGTCGGTCATGGCTCCTCCTTGCTTTCATGTTTGCCGTTGTAACGGCCGCCGGGGCGAAAACTCATCGGTCCGGCCCGGCCGATCGGCGTGATAAGACGGTCCGGTGGACTCCAAGCGACAGATCATCAAGGCGATGGCCGTTATCAGGCGACCGCGGGACGGGGCGCTGCTGGTATCGGAGTCGGCCGACGCCTCGTTTCAGCGGCCGCTCGGCGGCCATGTCGAGTTCGGCGAGTACGCGGTCGACACGATCCACCGGGAGTTCGGTGAGGAGATCGGCCAGCGGCTGATCAATGTGCGGTTGCTCGGCGTGCTGGAGAACATCTTCGGCTGGCAGGGTGGCACCGAGCACGAGGTGGTGTTCCTCTTCAGCGCCGCCTTTGCGGACCCGGCGGCCTATGAGATCGAGGAGCAGGTCATCGCGGACAAGACCGCGGACCGCGTGCTCTGGCGGGCGCCTGGGACGGTGAGTCCGCCGCTTTACCCGGCCGGGCTGACCGAGCTGATCGCGGGCGACTGATCGTCGGTTTCCTCGGAGGCGCGGTTACGGGCGGTGCGGCGGTCGATCCGGCTGAGGGCGGGCAGGGCCAGGATCCCGCAGATGACGGTGGGCAGGCCGCCGAGGACCAGTGACCACCGTGCCCCGACGCTCTGCCCGACCCAGCCCACGATGGGACCGCCGATTGGCGTCGATCCGAGCCAGGCCAGCGCCCACAGCGCCATGACCCGGCCGCGCATCTCCGGCTTGGCGGCCAGCTGGAGCGTGGTCTTGGCGAACGAGTTGAAGGTGATGCTCCCGTAGCCGACGAAGACCATGGCCACCAGCTCGAGCGCTAGGTTCGGGGCGGCCGCCGCGGCCAGGATGGCGATGCCCCAGCCGATCGCGGCCAGGCACAGGGCACGGGCCCTCGGCCGGGGCCGCGCGGCGGAGATCAGGCCGCCGGCCACCGCGCCGGCCCCCATCACCGAGGCCATCACGCCGTAGGCGGCGGCTCCGCCGTGGAAGACGTTGGTGGCCATCAGCGGCAGCGTCACCTGGAACTCCCAGGCTAGCGTGCCGACGACGGCGATCATGACCAGCGGGATGAGCAGCTCGGGCGTGCCCCTGACGTAGCGCAGACCCTGCCGGACCTGGCCTTTTTCCTTAGCTACCGGCTTGGCCGGGAACAGCTCGGCCTTACGCATCGCGACCAGCGAGATCAGCACGGCCGCGAACGAGATCGCGTTGCAGCCAAAGCACAGGGCCAGGCCGAGGGCCGCGGCGAGCACGCCGGCCACCGCGGCCCCGAAGACGCGGGCCATGTTCATCGCCACCGAGTTCAGGGTCACCGCGTTCGCCAGGTCCGGGGGTGACACCATCTCGGAGATGAAGCTCTGCCGGGCCGGGTTGTCGAAGACGTTGACGAAGCCAAGCGCGAGCGCGAGCAGGTAGACGATCCACATCCGGATGGACCCGGTCGCGATCAGGATGGCGAAGGCCCCGGCCAGCAGCCCGGACAGCGTCTGGGTGACGAACAGGACCCGCCGCTTGTCCATCCGGTCCGCGAACAGGCCGCCGAGCGGGCCGAACACGAAGATGGGCAGGAACCTGACTGCCAGGGTCAAGCCCAGCTGCGTCCCGCTGTGCGTGAGGTCCAGGACAAGGAACGACTGCGCCACGGTCTGCATCCAGGTGCCGATCACCGAGATGAGCTGACCGAAGAAGAACAGCCGGTAGTTCCGCTCCCGGAGCGAGGAGATCATCTGTCTCGGCTGGAATTGCGAGTGGCTACCCGTCAACGCCACGTGCACCGGCTCCCTACCTTGGCCTTTAACCTTCCCTTCCCACTATACCATTAGCTCTGCTAAGGAGTTAGGTAAACGCGGGCCGGGGTTAGGACTGGTCGAGCTGGGCTAGTTCGGCCGGGGTTAGGGTCAGGTCGGCGGCCTGGGCCGAGTCGGTGATGGATTCGGGGCGGCTGGCGCCGGGGATCGGGATCACGACCGGGGCCTTGGCCAGCATCCAGGCCAGGGTGACCTGCTGCGGCGAGACTCCGTGCGCGTCGGCGACCTGCTGGAACGCGGCGTGCCTGGAGCCGAGCTGGCCGGCCCGGGCGATGCCGCCGAGCGGGCTGAACGGCAGGAAGGCGATGCCGAGCTCAGCGCAGTGGGCGAGCTCGTCCTCGCTGGACCGGAACGCGGGCGAGAACTGGTTCTGCACGCTGGCCAGGTTTCCCTCGCCGAGGACCTTCCGGGTGATGTCGATCTGGTCGATCGTGGCGTTGGAGATGCCGGCCAAGCGGATCTTGCCCTCGTCAAGCAGTTCCTTCAGGACGCCGACCGCCTCCGCGTAGGGAACCTTCGGGTCGGGCCGGTGGAACTGGTACAGGCCGATGACGTCCACGCCGAGCGCCTTCAGCGAGGCCTCCGCGGCCTGCCGCAGGTGGGCGGGCGAGCCGTCGACGTGCCATGAGCCGTCGCCGGGCCGGACGTGGCCGCCCTTGGTCGCGACCAGCACGTCGCTGGTGTCGCCGGGGTAACTGGCCAGGGCCTTGGCGATCAGCCGCTCGTTGTGGCCCGTCTCGCCGGCGTTCACGTGATAGGCGTCCGCGGTATCGATGAGCGTGACGCCTGCGTCAAGGGCCGCGTGGATGGTCCTGATGGAGCGGTCCTCCTCGGGCCGGCCCTCGATCGACATGGGCATCCCGCCCAGGCCGATCGCGCCTACCGCCACGCCGCCGATCGTCCGGTTACGCATATCAGCTCTCCTTCAACTTCTACGTTGCTTCCAGTGATGGCAACAGCGTGACGGGCAATGTCGTACCGGATTGGTGATAGCAGACGTTGCTAACGGCTATCAGCCGCCGCGATACCCAAGCTGGCCGAGGCTAGATCTGCCCCGTTCAGCGCAGCGGTCGGCTCGGGCAGTTCGGCCAGGATGGCGCGGGCCGCGGCGGAGATCCTGCGGCCGACCGGGGTCGCGACGGAAATGACCCACGTGAAGGTCTGATCGCAGATCTCGATGACGTCCAGGTCCGCGGCCAGGTCGGCGGCCACCGTGGCCGGCAGGAAGGCGATGCCCAGGCCGCCCCGGACCAGGTTGATCACCGCGGTGAAGTCCGCGGCCTCGAACGGTACCTCCCGGTCGAGGCCGGCGGCGGCGAACGCCCGGTCGACGACCGCGCGATTACCCCAGCCCAGCGGGAAGTCAATGAACGGCTCACCGGCGAGCTGAGCGAGCGTGGCCGGGCTGGCCGCCAGCGGGTGGCCGGGCTGGCCGACGGCGACCAGCGGCTCCTCGGTCACCGGCCGCAGGCTCAGCCCGGCGGCCGGCGGCCCAGGCAGCGAGACCAGCGCCAGGTCAAGACGCCCTTCCAGCATCTCCCGGGCGAGCCCGGCGGAGCCGCTGGCGGAAAGGCGCAGCCGCACGGCTACACCCGGGTGGGCACGGTGGAACCGTCCGAGCAGGCCGGGCAGGTCGAGCGGACCGGTCGACAGCATCGTGCCCACGGTGACCGTTCCGCGCAGGCCGCCCTGGGCTGCGCTGACCGCGTCCCTGGCCGCCTGCGCGGCGGCCAGCGTCGCACGCGCCTCCGGGAGCAGCACCTGACCCGCGTCGGTCAGCATGACCCGGTGCCGGTCCCGGTCGAACAGGCTGGCCCCGAGGTCCCGTTCCAGCGCCTTCACCGCGCTGGAGACACCCGATTGCACCAGGTGCAGCCGAGTCGACGCGCGGGTGAAGGACAGTTCCTCCGCGACGGCGACGAAAACCTCCAGCTGCCGGAGCTCCATGCGGGGATTATCTCATATTCAGATGCTGGTAAGCGAAAACCTTCGTTGGCATAGATGACCGAGATGGCCGATGCTGGGTAGGGGAAAGCATCTTCCGCGGTAGCGGCGGGTCTTTTGCGGCAGGTGTTTGTCTGGGAGGCTGATGTGGTCGCGGCGCTGAGACCGGGGGCACCGGCTGCCGGGCTTTCTCGCCGCCGGCACGGCTTGGGGTTCTGGCTGGCCGGCTACGTATTCGCGATCACGATCGCGTTCTCGGCCGTGCCCGCGCCGCTGTACGTCCTGTACCAGGCGCGGGATCATTTCGGCCCGCTGCTGGTCACGATCATCTTCTCGGTGTACGCCCTGGGCGTGGCCGCGAGCCTCTTCCTGGTCGGTCACGTGTCCGACTGGCTGGGCCGGCGCAGGATCCTGCTCCTCGCGGTGGCCACCAATATGGCGTCGGGCCTGCTGTTCCTGCTCTGGCCCGCGGTCCCCGGCCTGATCATCGGCCGGATCATCTCCGGGGTCAGCATCGGCATGCTGACCGCCACCGCCACCGCCTACCTGAGCGAACTGCACGCCGGGGCCAGGCCCGGCGCAGCGCGGACGCGAGCCGAGATCATGGCCGCGGCGGCCAGCCTCGGCGGTCTCGGCCTCGGGCCGCTCATCGCCGGTTTCCTGGCCCAGTACGCGGGCGCTCCGCTGATCGTGCCTTACCTCGTCTTCGAGGCGCTCATGCTGGTGGGCTGCGCCTTCCTGCTGGTCACGCCCGAGACCGTGCGGCCGCCGGACGAACCGCATCGCTATCGCCCGCAGCGGGTCACGGTCCCGGCCGCCAGCCGCGGCACCTTCTTCGCCGCAGGCGCCGCAACGGCGGTCGCGTTCGCCCTGTTCGGCCTGTTCACCTCGCTGGCCCCCGGTTTCCTGGCGAACACGCTGAAGGACCGTTCGCACGCCCTGGCCGGGGTGGCGACCTTCATCGTGTTCGGCGCCGCGGCGCTCGCGCAGATCGGCACCAGCCGGATCAGCCTGCGGCGCCAGCTCGGCCTCGGGCTGAGCATGCTGACGGCCGGATTGATCCTGGTGACCGTGGCCATCTGGAACCCGAGCCTGCCGATGCTGCTAGCTGGGGGGGCGCTGGGCGGGGCCGGAGCGGGCGCCGTGTTCAAGGGCTGCCTCTCCACGGTCCTGGAAATCGCGCCCGAGCACGCCCGGGGCGAGGCGCTGGCCGGGATGTTCCTGGCCGCCTACGTCGGCCTGGCCGTACCGGTGATCGCGCTCGGCATCGCGACCCAGGCGCTCAGCCCGCGCACCGCGCTGCTCGGGTTCTCTGTCCTGCTGGCGGTGGTCATCGCTGTGGTGGCCAGGAAGCTGCTGGCGCGGCGCCCGGCTTAGCGCGGGCCGGGCCGCCATTCGGTGGCCAGCTGGCTGAGGACGACGGCGTCGGCGAAGGCACCGTCAGGTGGGAGAACCAGGGATCGTTCCGTCAATAAAAGTATTGAAGATCGCGTTGAACTTAGCGGGCTGCTCGGCGAAGCACAGGTGCGAGGCATCCTCGATGATCGCGAGCTGGGAGCCGGCGATGCGGCGGTGCATTTCTTCCGGGTGGCCGGGTGTGCATTCGTCGTAGCGGCCGCCCACCAGCAGGGTCGGCACGCTGATTTCGCCCAGGCGGTCCATGACATCCCAGTTCTTCAGGGTGCCGGTGACGGTGAACTCGCTCGGGCCGTTCATCGTGTTGTAGACCGCGTAGCCGGCCTCGGCGAAGGAGCGTTCCAGCCCGGCCGGCCATGGCCGCAGGCGGCACACGTGCTCGCGGTAGAAGCCGAGGATGGCGGACTGGTACTCCGGGCAGGCGGTGAATCCGGCCGCCTCGTGTTCGCGGATGACCTGGCGGACCTCGGCCGGCTCGGTCGCGAGCAGTTCCTCGCAGTCGCTGACCCAGCGGATCATGCTGGCCGGGCTGCCGCATAGGGTCAGGCTCGCCAGCTCAGGCCGGCGGTCCAGGGTGTACTGCAGGGCGAGCATGCCGCCCCAGGAACTGCCGAACAGGTGCAGTTTTTCGAGGCCGAGTGCCTTGCGCACCTGGGCCAGTTCCTCGACGAAACGATCCACGGTCCACAGCGAGAGGTCGTCGGGTGAGTCGGAACGGCCGCAGCCCAGCTGGTCGTAGAAGATAACGCGGCGGTGTCCGGCGAGGGCTTCCAGCGGTTCCAGGTAGTAGTGGGTGAAGCCGGGGCCGCCGTGCAGGCAGAGCAGCGGGATCGCGTCACTCTGCTCGCCTACGGCTCGGTACCAGACCCGGCCGCCGGGGACCTCGATGTAGCCCTCGTCCGCCTTCATGCCGCTCCCCCGCTGGTCACAGGCTCGTCCGGGGCGGGCAGCGGATCGTCGGCGAAGACCTTCTTCATTTCCGGCAGCCGTTCGGGATGCCTCGCGTACAGGTAGGCCAGCACGATGAGGCCGATGACGAACCAGATGCCGATGATCGGGCCGGTCAGGCTGGAGGGATAGCTGAGCGGCGTGACGAACTTCAGGAAGCTCGAGCCGAGGCCGAGCGCGGTGAGCCAGGCCGGGATGAAGGCCAGGATGCCAAGGACCGGGATCACGGCATGCAGCAGCACGTTGAACTCCGACCGCTTCCGCCGCAGGTAGAAGAAGATGCAGGACAGGTTGAACACCATGTAAATGGCGATCATGACGCCGGTGAGGATGGTGGCCAGCAGCACGAAGGCGGTGGTCGGGCCGTATTTCAGGCCGACCGGCAGGCCGATGACCAGGGTCAGCACCAGCTGGAGGAGCACGCCGACGTACGGGGAGTGCCAGCGGGGATGAAGCCGGGCCAGCGGGGCGGGCAGCAGGCCGATCCGGCCCATGGCGTACCAGGTGCGGGTGGTGGCCAGCGTACCGGCGTTCCCGTTGGCGAACGTGGAGTTCAAGATGGCCAGGAACCCCCCACCCAGCCCAGGCCCCAGGCGTCGCGGGCCAGCTGGATCCACGGGCTGCCGCCGCCGAGCCCGCCGAAGGTCACGAACTTGTCCGGGCCGAAGAAGACGTCGCCCGCATAGGTGGTGAGCACGTAGAACAGTCCGATGACCAGGCAGGATGCGACCACGGCGACCTGGATCGTGCGCCGCGGGTTGCGCGCTTCCTCGGCCAGCGGCGCCGAGGCCTCGAAGCCGATAAACGCCAGGATGGTGTAAATGGAGCCCACGGCGATGCCGGAGAAGCCCTTGTAGCCCTTGATCGTGGCGTAGTGCAGGGTGAAGACGTTGCCGGTGTTGTGCGAGCCGGCCTTGGCGATGAGCCAGACGGCCAGCACCAGGAAGACCAGGATCTCGAACGAGCCCAGGATCGTGCCGGCCCGGGCGCTGACCTGGATCCCGCGAAGTTCAGCGCGGCCACCAGGATCGACGCGACGATCATGAAGATGACCCAGGTGGTGGTGAACGGCCAGTTGAACTCGCTGTGCAAGACCGAACCGAGCAGGTAGCCGCACAGGACCATCGTGATCGGGCCGAGCAGCGCCTCGACGAGCGCGTACCCCCAGCCGACCAGGAACCCGAGCGCCGGGTGGATCGCCTCGGCGGGGTAGGTGAAGATGCTTCCGCCGCTGGGCAGGTGCTTGGCCAGCGGCCCGATCGACGTCGCGACCAGGAGGCACGCGATCAGGGCGAGCAGGACGGCCAGCGGCAGCGCGCCGCCGGCGTAGGTGGCGCCGGCCGCGATCGACAGCGCGACCACGCCCGCCGGGGCCATGGAGGTGACCGACTGGAACAGGACCTCGCGCAGCCCGATGGCTCCCCGAGACAGGCCGGATCCGGTGGTGGCCATGGCGGGCCTCCGTTATCCTCGCGTCTCCTACCTAAGGTAGAGAAACGGACCGTAAAGGTCTAGAAGGGACTGACGTGTCTGGAGTTGCGTGACCATGCTGCGAGACAGGGCGGGCACATGCACATCGGCGTTCAGCTGACGGCTAGATTTGCCGCATAGGTTTGGTCTGGCAGAACCGTCTTCAGAAATTCGGCACCGCGGGCTCGCGTGTTGGAGCTCGCCTGTGAGAGCTCGCCTGTTGGAGCCGTCAGGTCAACGTTGACAAGGAGCAGATCAACATGTCTCTCTTCCAAAGGGCCCACGACATACTCGCGGCCAAAACCAACAAGGCGCTCGATGCCGCCGAGAAGCCCGATGAAATGCTCGATCTGTCCTATGAGCAGATGCTCGACCAGATCACCAAGGTCCGGCAGGCGCTGGTCACGATCGCCGCGTCACGCAAGCGGATCGAGTTGCAGGAGCAGCAGCTTCAGCATTCGGTGGATCACCTCCAGGACCAGGCCCAGGCGGCACTGGCCCAGGGCCGGGAGGACCTGGCCAGGGAGGCGCTCACCCGCAAGGCCGCGGCCCAGACCCAGATCGACGGGATGGAACCGCAGCACCAGCAGCTGACCGAAGAAGAGCAGAAGATGGAGCAAACGCTCCAGGTCCTGCAGGACAGGGTCAACAAGTTCCGGACGCAGAAGGAAACACTCAAGGCCCAGTACACCGCGGCGAGCGCGATGACCTCGGTGAACGAGAGCGTGGCAGGCATCTCCACCACGCTGGGCGATTCAGGCGCGGCGCTGCAGCGGGCTCAGGACAAGATCGCCACGATGCAGTCGCGGGCGGGTGCCCTGGACGAACTGCTGCAGTCCGGAGTGCTGGAAGACGTCGGCGGCGACACCGACGACATCCAGAAGGAACTCGACGAAGCCGGAACGTCCGCGGACGTGGACAGTCAGCTCGCCGCGATGAAGGCTCAGATCGGCGCGGGCAGCGCACCGAAGGAGCTGCCGTCCAGCAGCTGACGTCCGGCAGCTGCCGCCTGCCGTGTGGGGGGGATGTGGCCAGTCGCTTGGGAGGGACGGCGTGCACGCCGATGAAATCCGCCGCGTGCTTTGCCCGTCGGCTGGCCATTGAGGCCACGATGCCGCTGACAGCGGTCGCTCCGTCCTGCCGGCGTCAAGATCGGGGAGCATCCGGGCTTGCGGGAGGAGTTTGTGCATGATAGTGCACCAAAATCTCCCATAAGCCCCAATCCTCCCGGATAAATGGCTCCGGGGCGAGACTGCTGAGTTAGGAGGGGCTACCGGTACCACGGTGGTCGCGTGGAGGCTCGCCTGGTGCGGTGGATCCTGGTTCCGCGGTCGACCCGGGGCATTCCCGCGCACCGGATCCACCGCTAGGCCCGGATCTACCACGATAAATCCTGCCGCTGGGCATCGGGATCCGTGACGCCCGCGACTTAGATGACCGCTGGGACACGCGGGAACCTCAGGGAACAGGGGAACGCCTCGGCGCGAGCGGCAGTCGATTCGGCAATACAGAAGCCGCCGGGCGAGGTTCAGCGACATACGCACAATTTCGCGACGATACCGGCAGCAACCTCAGACGGCGGGCGACGGCGCGTCCTGGCCGATCCCGCGGGGATGTCCGGTGTGACGCGCCGGACCATGGGGGTATCTGCGCGAGGTGGGCGGAACCGCACGCAATTGCGTGACAGTCAAGTCACAAAAGGTTGCTTTTAGATCTTTTCCTTATCGACTTGTTGCGTTACTCTCACCGAGAGTCGACTCGCCGCAACCCCTAGCTAACCCGACATAAATCAACAAAGGTCTCTTAACGGGCACGACCTGCCCACTCGGGCTTCGCTACCGAGAAGCTAAGGAGTTTGAATGCTACGACGATGGTGCATCCTCCTGGCCATGCTGGCCTTGGCGGCCGGTACAGCCCTCACCGCGAGCAGCGCGTCGGCTTCGACCACCGCGGGAACGTTCCGTCCCGGTGGACCGATTCACCTTGTAAGCGCCGCCAGCTCACATGCGCGCGGGATCAGCAACCAGGCCCAGAGCACGAACTGGTCTGGCTATGCGGCCACGACCGGTACCTACACAAGCGTCTCGGCAAGCTGGACGCAGCCAGCCGGAAAGTGCTCATCCGGCGACCAGTACGCCGCCTTCTGGGTCGGCCTTGACGGCTACTCAAGCAGCACGGTCGAGCAGACCGGCAGCGAGGTCGACTGCGTCGGGCGGACCGCCGAGTACTACGCCTGGTACGAGGCGTACCCGGCTGCCTCCGAGGACTACAGCAACACCGTCAAGTCTGGTGACCACTTCAACGCCACGGTGACCTACGGCGGCAGCAACAAGTTCGCCCTGTACATCGCCGACACCACCCAGGGCTGGAGCCACACCACCACGGTAACCGTGCGCGGAGCGGCCCGCTCCTCCGCCGAGGTCATCGTCGAGGCGCCGTGCTGCACCAACAGCGGCGGCATCCTGCCGCTAACCGACTTCGGCACGGTAAGCCTCACAGGCTCCGAGGCCAACGGCTCCGCCCTCGGCAACGCCGGCGGCGTGACCGGGATCACCATGATTGATAACGAAGGACGCGACAAGGACACCGTCTCCTCGCTCAGCGGCGGAGAGAACTTCAGTGCCACCTGGGTTCGCAGCAACTAGATCACGCTGGGAGCTCTTCTGACCCCTCGCTAATCAGCACGCTGGCCCGGCCGCTATTGGCGGCCGGGCCAGTGGACGTCAGGCGCTCGTTGAACCGGTTTTTCGCACGAATCAGTTGAGGGTGGCCAGGCGGTCGGATCCGGGCGGTTCTAGTTGATCGCCGGGATACGGGGCCGGACAGAAGGGGTTCTTTCGCCAATCGTCCCTTTACCGCACATTTAGGGGTAATTGCCGATATTGTGAGGGTCAGCTGTCGACGGATGGGGAATGTCGGCTATCCGGGGCCTGACCGTCGCGCGGATCTGTGGTATGTGTAATTCCTGCGATTGGGTGCGAGCTGGCACGATGTATGACAGTGGGTGGGGGTGACCAGTTGGCTGCGCTGCAAGCGGGCGATCCTCAGCGCGTAGGACCCTACGTGCTGCTTGGCAGGCTTGGTAGCGGCGGAATGGGCCGGGTTTACCTCGCCCGATCGCCGGGCGGCCGCATGGTGGCGGTGAAGGTGATCCGTGCGAACCTGGCCGAGGACGCTGGCTTCCGAGCCAGGTTCGCCCGTGAGGTGGCCGCCGCGCGCAAGGTAGGCGGCCTGTTCACCGCCCAGGTCGTCGACGCTGACCTAGACGGGCCGGTGCCCTGGCTGGTCACCGCCTACGTGCCCGGCACGTCGCTTTCGGACGCGGTCGAGCAGCAGGGACCCCTGCCGCCCCAGTCGGTGCTGGCACTGGCCGCGGGGCTGGCCGAAGGGGTGAGCGCGATCCACGCGGCGGGCGTCATTCATCGTGACCTCAAGCCCTCGAACGTGCTGCTGGCCCAGGACGGACCGCGGATCATCGACTTCGGCATTTCCTCCGCCGCCGAAGCCACGTCGCTGACTGGCACCGGCTACATGATCGGCTCACCCGGCTTCATGTCACCCGAGCAAGCCGAAGGGCTCACCGTCGGCCCGGCCAGCGACATCTTCAGCCTGGCCGGCGTGCTCATTTACGCCGCTCGGGGTGAAGGTCCCTTCGGCCTCGGCGACACCGCCGCGTTGCTCTATCGCGTCGTGCACGGCGCGCCGAACATCGATCAGATCCCGGCCAACATCCGGCCTCTGATCAGGCGAAGCCTGTCCCGGGACGCCAAACAACGGCCCACGGCGACGGAGTTTCTCGTCGAGCTCTCGGCCGCGTACCCGTCGGCCGCCGACCTGTCCGACTGGCTGCCGCCCCGGCTCCTGGGCCTGTCCGGGCAGCGGGCCGCGTCGGGCGACACCGGCTCTTACCAGCCGGGCCTGGCGGGCACCTTCGGCCCTGCGTTCAATGCCGTGGCGGCAGACGCCGGCGGAGTTGCCGGGCCCGGTGGGGTTGCCGGATCTATCGTGGCCGCGGCAGGCACCGAAGGCACCTCCACCAGCAGCAACGCCACGACCGGCAGCAGCGCTACGACCGGACCGCCGACGCAGATGTCGACGCCGCAGACACCGCCGCCGCCCACTCAGGCAACGCCGCACGTGCCGGGGCTCCCAGGCGTCGACAGTTATTCAAGCGCATCAGGGAGTCCGGGCCAGCAGGGGTATCCGGGCCAGCAGGGCTACCCCGGTCAGCAGGGGTATTCCGGCCCGCAGGGGTCCTCGGGAGCTCAGCAGTACCCTGCGCCGCAGGGTTATTCCACCGGCCAGGGCGATCCGGTCGCACCTGGGGGATCCGGGTTTCAGGGAGGCCCCGGCAACCAGTGGTGGGCAGCCCAGCAGCCGGGCGAGGCGTACGCGGGCATGCCGCAGCCCCTTGTTCCCGGCGGCCAGGCCGGATCCGGGGTACCAGGGACCGGTCAGCGGTACACCCCGCCCACGCGGTCCGGCCAGCCCCGCAAGCGGCCGCGCTGGCTACTGCCCGCGGGCGGCGCCGCGGTCGTTCTGGTCGTGGTTGTCGTACTGGTCCTCGCGCTTGGCGGTAATTCCCCTAAGCCGGCCGCGGCCAGGCAGAGCACCACCCCGACCTCGAGCCCACGCGTGAGCCCGAGCCGGAGCACCTCCCCCACCGCTAACGCGACGCCTACGACGGGGAACCTGCAACTCACCCAGTTCCAGGTCGGTGACTGCCTGACGGGTTCGAACATGGACCTCAACACCAATACCCCGTGGCCGAAGATAACCCAGGCGGTGCCATGCAGCCAGTCCCACACCGCGGAAGTGTTCTACGCGAACACCGGGTTCTGGGCCAAAGGCGGCGCGTATCCAGGTAATAGCACCATTAGCAAGGATGCCAACGCGGAGTGCGACGCCGCGTTTTCGTCCTACGACGGAATCGCGTATTCCAAATCGATGTACACCTGGACCAACATTGTGCCGGACTCGTCAACCTGGCCGACCGGTGACCGGGCGCTGCATTGTGTCGCCTATTACGCGACGCCTGATCATCCGGCCGGCGCGACTATCAAAGGATCTATCAAGGGCACTCGCAAGTAGGTCGCCCGCCGGGCGGACGGGACGGGCGTTCAGCCCGCCGGAGGTAAGGGCCAGCGCCGCGTCATCGCGCGATAGGAGCGCTCACGGTGGGCCGCAGCCGGGCCGGGCTTATATCGGGCAGCTCGCGGACGCCGAACATGTCCCGCAAGGCGGTCAGCGCGGCGAGTTCGCCGCACCGGCCGTGCACGCCGGGGACCGGCGGGGTCGCCGACGAGCACAGGTAAAGCCCGCGGATCGGCGTGCGGTACGGATTCCACCTGGCCACCGGGCGCAGCACGGTCTGCCTGAGGGTCTGCATGCCGACGCCGATGTCACCGCCGACGTAGTTCGGGTTGCGCGCCTCCTCGCCGACGGCCGTCCGCACCGCCCGGGCCAGGACGAGGTCGCGGAAACCGGGCGCGAACCGCTCGATCTGCGCCTCGATCCGGCCGGTCATGTCCACGTCGGAGCCCGACGGAACGTGACAGTAGGTCCATAGCGTGTGCCGGCCAGCCGGGGCCCGGGCCGGATCGGCGACGCCGGGCTGGACCACGAGCACATACGGGGCCTGTGGGTGCTTGCCCGCGGCCACCTCAGCCTCAGCCGCGGCTACCTGCTCGAACGGGCCGCCTAGGTGCAGCGTGCCGGCCCGGCGGCAGTCCTCATTGGTCCAGGGCACCGGGCCGGAAAGGGCGAAATCCACCTTGCAGACGCCGGGTCCGTACCGGAACCGGCGCAGCGCCGCGCGGTACCTGACCGGCAGCCGGTCACCGGCCAGCAGCGCGAGCGTCCGCGGGGAGACGTCGAGCAGGACGGTGCTCGCGGACGGCAGTTCGGACAGGGAACGCACCCACCGGCCGGTCTCGATGCTGCCGCCCGCGGCGATCAGCGCGTCCGCCATCGCATCGGTGATCCGGGCGCTGCCGCCCGCGACGACCGGCCAGCCCACCGCGTGCGCCAGCCCGATCAGCATCAGCCCGATCCCCGCCGTCGGGACGGCGGTGAGCGGCATCATCGCGTGGGCCGCGGCCCCGGCCATGATGGCCCGGGCCTCCTGGGTGTGCCAGCGCCTGGCCACGGTGGCAGCGGGCAGCACGGCACGGCGACCGTAGCCCGCGAGCGCGAGCGGATGCGCGGGCGGGCGGCGCAGCGGCGCGAGGATCGCCTGGCAGATCTCGTCCATATGATCCGTCATCGGGCCCAGCAGACGCTGGTAAGCACGGGCGTCTGCGCCCAGGCGGCCGGCCGTCTCGGCTACCGAGCGAGACACGATCGCGGCCCGGCCCCCGTCCAGCGGATGAGCGAACTCCACCTCGGGCCGCGCCAGCGTGACCCCGCGGGCGGCCAGGTCGAAACGCTGAAAGAACGGCGAAGCGACCGCCAGCGGGTGCGCCGCCGAGCAGACGTCATGCCAGAAACCGGGCAGGGTCAGCTCCTCGGTGCGGCAGCCGCCGCCGATACTCGGTGCGCCCTCGATCACCTGCACCCGCAACCCGGCGGCGGCCATCGTGACCGCGGCGGCCAGGCCGTTCGGCCCGCTGCCGACGACTACTACGTCAAGTTCTGCCCGCATGAACGGCTCGCTACCCGTTCGCCTGGCTCTTTATGCCGCGGGCGAGACGGCTCAGGCCGACCAGCGGAGCCGAGATCGTCTGCAGCACGCTGCGCACCATGGAGTTGTGCCAGACGTTTCGGGAGTGGCGCCACTGCCGTTTGGAGTCCACGCAGGTGCTGCGGGCCTCGACGCTCGGGTCAGGCAGTCCGAGCCGGCGCCCGAGCGCGGTCAGCGTCGCGGCCCAGAACTTGTCTTCCTTGCGGTGCCCGCCCAGGCTCATCGCGATCTCGTACAGGGGGTCGTTCGCGCGCATCAGAACCTGCGCCTGCACGGTGGTCACCTCGCCCGTACGCTCCGCGGAGAACGTGATCCAGCCGGCGAACATGTGACCCTGCGGCGTCATCAGCGTGAACGACTCGGCGTCGGCGTACAGGACGAAAACGCCGGTCGACAGCTTGACCCCGCCCCCGATGGCCAGGTCAAGCAGGGCGACGTCACCCGGATTGATCCCGGTCAGTGCGCCGGCGAAGCGGTTGCCTTTCGGCCAGAAGTCGGGGAAATGCTCGCGCCAGGTAGCGATCGCCTGTTCCGGCGTGATCTGGGACCCGGCGTCCATCCGGTAGGTCTTCTGCCACATCTTGCCGAAGCCCTGCACCGGACCGGTGAGCCGGCGGCCCGCGACGTTGGTCCCGCGAACCCCGGACCGGTGGTCGACCTCCAGGCGGTCCACCTTGCGGGCCCAGCTGGCCGAGTCCCGCGGCGGCGCCGCCTGAGCCACCTCAGGCGGCGGGACCGCGCCCGGGGGCGGGGCCGCGGCCTCGCGGGCGCTCAGCCCGATCTCATCGGCCGTGGCTACCTTGTCCGGGCCTGCTGTCTCTGTCATGGCATGTCCTCTATCTCACGACGCCGTGCAGCGCCGATTCCTCGCTGTCATAGATGGTGATGGCCTCGTCGAGCCTGGTCAGCTCGAAGATCTCCCGGTAGTGCTCGCTCAGCCCGTAGGCCGCGAGCTGCTGCCGCTGCCGGTTTGCCCGGACCAGCAGGGTGACGAGCATGCCGATGCCGCCGCTGTTCATGTACTCAAGTCCGCCGAAGTTCAGCACGAGCCTGCTGGTGGCAGTGCCGCCGGCCGCCTCGTAGGCCGACATCAGCACCGGCTCGCAGGCCGCGGTGACCTCGCCCCTGATATCGACGACGGCCGTGGTTTCGCCGAACCGCCGGACGTCCATCGTGATCGCTGGTGCGTTCATCTGGTCCCTCCCTTTTCGCTTGCGTTTACGCTGTGCCGAGCTGGCTGACGGCGCCGTCGAGATCGGGGAAGAGCTCGATGAAGTCCGACAGCCTGGTGATATCGAAGATCTCGCGGTAGTGCGCGGACAGGCCGCTGGCGACGACCTTCCGGCGTTCGGCCCGCGCGCGGGCCAGCACGCTGACGATCAGCGCGATGCCGGTGGAGTTGATGTAATCCACCGCGGCGAAGTCGAGCACGACCGTGCCTATGTCAGCTGAATCGGCGCTGGCGGCGACGGCGCGTTTATAGGCGCCGGTCAGAACCTCGGCGGCGGACCCGTCGACCTCGCCCGCTAGCTCGATGACGGCGGCTCCGGGGAGGACCCGGGTCGTGGCCTCACACATGCTCGTCATGTGCAGCTCCTGTCGTTCGCATGGTCAGCCAGATCGTGTGCCGCTGGCCGTCGGTCGTTATGTCCATCGCGTCGACCATGTTGCGGATGAGGAACAATCCCCAGCCGCGGGGGCTCTGGTCGCCGTCCAGCTTCTTGACGAGATCGGGCTCCTCATGGTCGCCGTCGCCGGGGTGCGCCTCGCCGCCCTGGTCGCTGATAGCGACGGTGATGTCATCGCCGCTGCGGGTCACCTCGACCTCGACCGGGATCTCCGCACGGTTCCCGTTGCCGTGCTCGATCGCGTTCATGGTGGCCTCGGCGACCGCGGTCTTGAGCCGCTCGAGCCTGGCGTCGGACAGACCGCGGCCTTGCACCGTCCCGGCCACCCGGGCCAGCGCGAGGCGTTCGTTGCCTGGCTGGCTGGGCAACGTGAAGGCATCGAGCCTTTCCGGCGTAGGCCGGGTTACCTGTGTCATTACACGCCTCCCTGATCCCCCTGGAGCTCTTGGTCCCCCGCCAGCTCCGGGTCCCCTTGATGCCAGGCCGACGACGAGCGCTGTAGTGAGACCAGCGTGATGTCGTCTTCCTGCTCGTGATTGGGTCCGGTGAAGCTGCCAAGCTCGGTCAGGCACAGGTCGATGAGGGCCTCCCCCGACGGGCCCTTGCCGACCAGAGCCGAGACTCGCGGGAAACCGAACATCTCCCGGTCAGGCGCGTGCGCCTCGGCGAGGCCGTCGCTGTGCAGCAGGGCGCAGTCGCCGGGCTCAAACTGGAAGCGCCGCTCCTCGTAGTCCATGCCGGGCATCAGCCCGAGCGGCATGCCGCGGGCCCGCAGCTCGGCCACGCCGCCCTGGGTCCGCACGTAGGGGACGTCGTGGCCCGCGTTGGCGAAGACGACCTCGCCGCTCACCGGGTCCAGCACCAGGGCCAGGCAGGTGACGAACATGTGGGCCGGGATGTCGACGCAGAGCATCTCGTTGACATGGCCGAGGACCTTGCCCGGCGAGACGAGCCGGGGCGCGGCGTCTCGCAGCAGCGCGTGCGTGCTGGCCATGACCAGCGCGGCCGGGATGCCCTTGTCGGTGACGTCGCCGACCACGAACATGACCCGGCCGTCCGGCAGCGGGATGAAGTCGTAGAAGTCGCCACCGACCGTGCGGGCCGGGCGGTAGAACGCGGCCACATGCCAGCTGGGCAGGTCGGGCAGCTGCTTGGGCAGGAACTGCTGCTGGATGATCTGGGCGATCTTGAGCTCCTGCTCGATCCGCTCCCGCTGGCGGGCTTCGGCCTGCTGTTGCCTGACCAGCTGGCCGACCCGCATGGCCGGGGCCGCGTAGCCGGCCAGCGAGTTGAGCAGCCGCAGGTCATCGGTCGAGTAACCGCGTTCAGACCGTCTCGGGCCGAGACTGAGCAGGCCCACCAGGCTGCCCGACGAGATCAGCGGAACCACCAGGACCACGCCAGCTTCCTGCAGGGCCGTCAGCGCCGGGGACCGCAGCTGCAACCCGGTGATGTCCACCGCGCTGGCCGCGCTGAGCAGGTAGCCGACCAGCGGGTCGTTGGAGGCCAGGTCCAGGTCGGGTCCGGCCGCCACCACGCTCGGCGCCGCCGGGACGGCGACAGCGACGGCCGGCGGGGTGCGGCGCAGCCAGCCGCGCACGCGGCCGGACTTGCCGACACTGGAACTCATGGTGCTCTTGCTGCTCGCAAGGCTTGTGGTGCTTGTGATGCTTGTGGTGCCGGGCTGGCCATCGCCCGTGTTGACGGGTTCGGGCAAGCCGACCCCTGCGACCTCAGACGCCCCCCCAGGCGCTGTTTCTACCTCTTGGGCCGCTGGAGCCGGCCCGCTGGTACTCCCCACTTGTTGCGCCATGTCACACTCCGGGTTTTGCGGCATCATTTGCGACGCACCATCAGCCTAGAGAGTGGGCGATACGAGATCGTTACGGCAGTCAAGTTCTCCCCCACATTTTTTTACGAACCTGCGTTACGGTGGCCTGGATGGCAACGACGCAGCTCAGCCTGGCCCTGCTGGGGCCGCCAGTCGTCAGGCGCGACGGCACGCCGGTCACCTTCGACACCAGGAAGGCCACGGCGCTGCTCGCGCTGCTCGCGGTCACCGGCCGCGAACACAGCCGGGAGCAGCTGGCCGACTTGCTCTGGCCCGAGGCCGACAGCGTCAAGGGACGGGCCTCGCTGCGGCGCACCTTGTCGGTGACCGCCGCCGCCATGGGCGACGGACTGGTCATCAGCCGCACCGCGGTCGCCCTCGATCCGGCCGCGGTCCGGGTCGACGTGCGCGACTTCGAGACCCTGATCACCCAGCCGGACGCCGCGTCCCTCGAGCAGGCTGTACAGCTCTACCGGGATGACTTCCTGACCGGCTTCACCCTGCGCGGCTGCCCGGAATTCGAGGAGTGGCAGACCTCGGTCAGCGAGGAGCTCAGGCAGTCTCTGGCACGCGGGCTGCAGCGGCTGGTCGCCGCCTGCATCGCGGACGGCGAGGTTGACCGCGCCGCCGGGCACGCCCGTCGCTGGTTGCAGCTCGACCCGCTGCACGAGCCCGCCCACCAGGTCATCATCAAGCTGCACGGCTGGGCCGGCCAGCGGTCGGCCGCCATGCGGCAGTACCGGACCCTGGTGCGGGTGCTCGACCGGGACCTCGCCGTCCGGCCTCTGCCCGAGACGACACAGCTCTACGACGACGTGCGCGCGGGCCGGCTCGACCCGCCGCCGTCGCGGACCGGCGGTGAACCCGGCCAGGGCGGCCCGCCGGCCCCGGTGACCTGGCCGCTGGTGGGCCGGGAGGTCGAGCTGGCCGCCCTGCGCGCGGCCTGGCAGGCCGCTGGACGGCACGGGCGGGTAGTGGCGATCGCCGGCCAGGCCGGGAGCGGCAAGACCCGGCTAATCACCGAACTCCGCGAGCAGGCGGCGAAGGCTGGAGCCGCCGTGCTAGCGACCCGGTGTCACGACGGCGAGACGGCGCTTCCGTTCGTACTGGCCGCGGACTTGCTGCGGACCGCGCTCGCGATCCGCCCCGACCTGCCGGACGTGCTCCCGGCGTCGACAGCCGCCATGGCGGGACGCCTGGTCCCGGCGCTGGCCGCGGCCCAGCCCGACTCGGCCGCGCCGGCCCTCGACAGCCCGGTCGCCGTGACCCGGCTGTACGGCGCCATCGCCGACACCTTGCTCGCCGCGGCAAGCGGCGCTCATGGGGGCGGCGCCGGTGCTCATGCGGGCGGGCGCGCCGGGGCGGGCGGCGGACGGGTCGGCGTCGTCGTGGTAGAGGACGTGCACTGGGCGGACAACTCGTCGCTCGGCCTGCTCGCCTACCTGGTGCGGCGGCTGGCCGACTGGCCGCTGCTGCTCGTGCTGAGCTGGCAGCCCGAACAAGCGGGCCGGCTGCGGGTCCTGCGGACCGCGCTCGGCGAGGCCGAAGGCCAGCTGTCCGGCCAGACCATCGAGCCAGGCCCGCTCGGCGCCGAGGCCATCAGCGCGCTGCTTGACCTGGACGGTATGCCACGGGTCGACGTGGCCAGGCTGCTCGAGCAGACGCGCGGGCTGCCGATGCTGGTCCGCGAGTACGTGGAGGCGCTGCGTTCGGCTGGGCCCGGAGCCGAACCCGATGCGCCTGGTGCGGCGGAGGTCGACTGGTGGCCGCCGGCCAGCGTCAGGGACCTGCTGCGGACCCGGCTGCAGGCCGTCAGCGAGCCGACGCTGCAGATGCTGACCGCGGCCGCGGTGCTCGGCAGCGACAACGACGCCGACCTGCTGCGGGCGGTCAGCGGGCGAGGCGAAGACGAGATCGTCGAGGCCATCGAGGAGGCCCTGGCCCGATCCCTGCTGACCGAGATCCCCCCGCCCACCTCCCCCTCCCCCCCGTCCCTCCTCACGGCCGGTTACCAGGCGCCGTCCTACGGCTTCCCCTACGAGGCACTGCGCCGAACGGCATACGAATCGGCGACCTTGGCCCGACGGCGCCTGCTGCACGGCCGGGCCGCCGACATCCTCGTCCGCCGGTACGAGCGCGATCCGGCCGGCACCAGGGCCGCGACCGTGGCCGGCCATCTGCAGCTGGCGGGGCGGGACGGCGAGGCGGCGCAGTGGTGGTGGCGGGCGGGTGAGCTGGCCCGTGAGCTTTACGCGCACGAACAGGCGCATGCGCACCTGGTCCGGGCCCTGGCGCTCGGCTTCGCGCAGCTCCCCGGGCGGATCGCCCTCGGCGACGTGCTGGTGGTGCTCGGCCGCTACCGGGAGGCGCTGGCCGAGTTCGAGACCGCCGCCGCCATCGCCAGCGGCGGCGAGGGCCACCGCGCCACGCAGGCAGGTATCGAGCACAAACTGGCCGACGTGCACCACCGCCTCGGTGACTGGGAGCTGGCCGAAGCACACCTCGCCATCGTGACCGAACTGGTCGAGGGCGCCGAGCCTGGCCGGATGGCCCGAGCGGAAGCCGACCGCGCCGTCGTCGCGTACCGGCGCGGTGACACGAGCCAGGCCGCTGTCCTCGGGCAGGCCGCGCTCACCTGTGCCCGGGCCGCAGGTGATCCCGACGCCACCGCCCAGGCGCTCAACGTGCTCGGCATGCTCGCGGCGCGAGCCGGGGACGCCGGCGCGGCAGAAACCTACCTGCGGGACAGCCTGGCCGAAGCGCGGCGGCGGCCAGACAACGGTGCCGGCCCGGGGGCCACGGAGGGGTCACCGCCATCTCCGGCGCTGGGCGCGGCCGTTGCCGCACTGAACAACCTGGCCCGGCTGCTGGCCGAAACCGGCCGCGGCGCCGAGGCGCTGGCGCTCGCGGCCGAGGCGCTTGAGCTGGGCAGCGAACTCGGCGACCAGCACCGGGTCGCGGCGCTGCACACGAACATGGCCGACCTGCTGCACGCGGACGGCCAGCGCGAGGCCGCGATCACGCACCTGAAGGAAGCGGCCAGGCGATTCGCTTCGGTCGACGTGGGCGACGGGCCCCGGCCGGAGATCTGGACACTCGTGGAGTGGTAAGCCTTAGACTCCGATGCTCAGCACTACTGTGACGGTGTGGCCGCCCGGGTTCACGGTTAGCTGCCCGTCCAGCGCGATCAGGCTCGTCGAGGTCACCGTCACGGTCGCACTGGCCCCGGCGGCCAGCGACCCCGAGGAGGGTGACACGGTCAGCTTGCCCGCCAGGGCGGGCCCGACCGTGATCGAGTAGTCGCTGACCGGTCCGCCCTCGGCCGTGATCGTGAGCGTACCGCTCGCCGTGCCGTTGATGGTGGCCAGATCCAGGGTCCCGGTCGAGGTCGTCAGGGTCCCTTGGCTCACTGTCGGTGTCGCCGACGAGCCCGCTGACGACGACGTGGCCGCGGACGGAGAAGATCCCGCCGCGGAGGTCGGGGAGGCTGAGGGGTTCGAGGAGGTCGCGGAGGTCGCGGAGCTTGACGTGGCCAGCGCCCCGGGCGCAGCAGGCGAGGTCGCGCCGGCCGATCCCGAGGCCGAAGGCGCGAGCCCGGCCCCGCCGCGGCCGCCCGGGCCACCATGCGCCGACGACGGCCTCCCGGTGCTGGTGGCCGCGCTATGGGTCGTTCCGGCCCTGGGCGCCGATGACGGGCCGTGCAGCGGGCCGCCGATGACCACGATCGCGATGGCCCCGGCCGCCATGACCGACGTGGCCGCGCCCGCCACCACGGCGTTCGAATGGTGCAGCGGGACGGGCGGATGCTGCATCGCGTGGTGCCACGCCGAGGCCCCCGGCGCGCGGAGGGGCTTGGGGAAACCCGAGGGCCCGAACCGCCCCGCGTGATCGGCCACGCTCGACCGCGCCGCGATCCCGGCCGGCGTCCGGTCGGCGATGCTCCTCAGCAGCTGATCACGAAACCCGGGCAGCACCGCGACCAGCGGCGCCATCCCCGCGAACAACGCCGGAGTCAGCTCACGGCGCTTGCGATCACCGCAGATCTCGCACTGTTCTATATGCCGGCTAATCCGCTTGCGCATCAGCACGGTCAGCTGGCCGTCCCAGCCCGCCAGCATGGAGTCGAGTTCGGGACACGCCTGCCGGCCGGTCCGCGCCACGATCAGCGCCCCGAGGGATCTTTCCAGCTGGCTGCGGGCCCGCGACAGTAGCGCGTGCGCGTGGTTCCGCGACACTCCGAGGACGTCGGCCAGATCCTCAACCTCGAGCTCATGGCTCAGGCTCAGCTCGATGACATCCCGCTCACCTGGGTTCAGCCCGTCAATCGCACCCCGGACCAGCTCCTGCAGGTCTGCTCGTTCCGCCTCACGGCCGACGCCGGCCGACTCGGTGGGCACGTCTGCCGCCTCCTCAAGCCTGGCGGTGACGTGCCCGGCCCGAAGCCGCCGCAGGCACTCGTTGCGGGCCACCGCGTAGAGCCAGGGGCGGAGCTTGGCCGGGTCACGGAGCCCGCGAAGCTTGGCGGCAGCAATGAGGAACGTATCCTGCACCGCGTCGGCAGCGTCGGCTGGCTCGCGCAGCATGGAACAGCAGTAGGCGTAGAGCGGCACGGCGTACCGGTCGTATGCTTCGGCGAGCCCATCTGGGTCACCGAACACGATGGCCGCGACGATCTCTGGGTCTTCCATGCGGAATACGGTAGTTCGCTTTCCGCATCCGGGTCATTCGGAATGCGTTCTTAGTCGGGCTGCCTGCTCCACACTGAGACATGCGTCGGCTCGAGAGCACGACTCACTACCCCGGCCAGGTCGTCCCGGACCGTGTCTAGGTCAACCGCGTCCATCAGCCGGGCCGAAAACGCCATCACCGTGCGTTCGGCGTCATAACGGGCCCGGTTGAAGCGGCGGTCCACCAAATGCTGCACCCGCCGGCGCAGCGGATTGAACAGCGCCGCCGCGATCAGCGTCGACGCGGCCACCGCGACCGGCGAGGACACTCCGAGTACATGCGTCGCGAGCAGCACCAGGCCGACGTACACGCCGACCAGCAGGCCGGTCACCAGCGCGTAGGCCACCGTCCGGCTGATGAGCCTGTCGATCTCGTACAGCCGGTACTTCAGGATCCCGACACCGATGCCGATGGGCAGGGCGGCGATCCCGATCCCCGCCACGTCCCCCGCGATCCCGCCGCTGAGGGCGGCGCCGAGGGCGAAGCCGGCCATGGTGATCGCGGCACCCGACGCGAGCCACTTCTGCTGCTGGCGGCGCTCCCCGGTGGTCCGCCGCCAGCTGAGCACCTGATGGGCTACGAACGACAGCCAGATCACCAGGATCGCGCCAATGACCAGCAGTTCTACCGCGCTGAGAGCGGCTCCGGTCTGTCCTCCGCTGCCCTTCACGTCGCCGAAAGAGTCAAGGCGGACGTCGTGGTCAGCCACGGCGATGACGGTGGGAACCCAGACGGCCGCGAACACGCAGGTCCATAGCGCCGCGTAGATCCACAGCACTAGGCGCCACCGCCTTGAGGTCAGCCTGCCGTCCGGGAACAGCAGGATAACCAGCGGTACCACGGCGAGCGCAGGTATCCAGGACGGCTGCACGAGCACGGCCGCCGCCGCGAACGGCAGCCCGTGATGGCCGAGGCTGTAGGCGTACACCGCGTAATAGCCGCTGTCGCTGGCCAGCATGAACAGCACGACGAAAGCGAGCACGATCCAGCCGACGGGATTGCGCGGCTGGCGCCGAGCGACGATCACGCCCACGGCGACGTAGATCAAGATGATGAGGCTTGTGGGGCCGACATTGAGCACCGTCAGCTGGCGGACGAGGCCGGCCGTGATCACATAGAGGGCCACGAGCACGACGGCGATCGCACCCAGGACCGTCGCCCTCGCGGGCGCGGCCAGCCAGGTCCGGCGTGACCGGCTGACCGGTGCCGCCGGTCCCGGCTGCGATCTCCCCACGAGACTCGACGTTACGGCGAGACCGTTCCGGGAACGTTACGGTGCGCCGGCGGGTAAATAGAGCCGCCGGTCGGGCAGAACCGCCGTTACGGTTCATCCACTGGGTTGGCGGGCCAGACGTCGAGGTGACACAAGGTCCGTTCCGCCGGCTCTGTTAAGGCCACCGTGCGGCCACGGTCGGTCCGCAGCTGCCGGAGCCGGCGCCCGGGCGGCCCGTCCTCAGCTCGCCAGCACCTTGTCCGGGTCGTACAGGACCACGGTGCCCGCGATGAGGTCATGCAGCGCCTGATGCTTGTTGCCCGCCACGAACAGGACGAACGACGTGATCTCGGTGATGAGGCTGAGGATGCCGTCGACAATGCGGCCCACGATCTCACGCAGGGCCATGAACCAGAAACCGGCTACCTTATTGGTCTCGGGTCGCCACACGCGCATCCCGAGCACCTGCATCGCCGGGGTCTGGCCGTTGCCCCAGACGATGAGGCCCCAGATGACGTAACCGATTCCCAGCGTGACGATGGCGAGCGGAATGGCCAGGAAAAAGGCACCGATACGGCGGCCGACGCTGGCGAGCTGCGTGCCATCCGGCAGGTTAAGGCCGGAGAGCTGGTCGAAGTACATCCCCTGCGGCACAACGTTCGGGGACTGGCCGTAGCCGTATTCGGCGGGTACCGGAGGCGCCGGGGTATAGGCGGGCCCGGACGGCTGGCCGTAGGCCTCGCCGGGCTGCTGGCCGTAGGCCTCGCCGGGCTGCTGGCCGTAAGGCTGTCCGTAGCCCTGGCCTGGCTGCTGACCGTAGCCCGGCTGCTGACCGTAGCCCGGCTGACCGGCGCCCGGGTCGGCAGGCGGCTGACTGGCCTCCTGCCCAGGTCCTGGCGTGTACGGATCTGGGAACTGACTCACGGAAATCTCACTTCCTGTATGCGCTGGCTGCAGAGCGGACTCTATGACAGAGAAGTGACTAAACAGTAGCCCCAGCCGCCGATCGTGCGCGAACCGTTACCGGGTTTTCAGCGGCCGGAAAAAGAGCAAAAGTCCTGGTACGTAGGCATATACCATTGAAAATTGATAATTCGCTGGACAACTTATGAGTCTTCTTCGCGCCCACATGTTTGAAAATCTCAGGGAACCTAATCATCTGGCCAATGACGTATTTTCCGCGGTCCGGAGTCAGCGAAGTAGCGCTGAGCCCATGGCGGCGCCCGGCGGCCTGCTATTTCAAGCCAGTGCCGGCCACGCCTTCGACGATCTGGCGCTGCGCCAGCAGGAACACGAAGACCAGCGGCAGGGCGCCGAGTACGGCCGAGGCCATCTGCAGGGCATTGACGATCCCGACCCCGCTGACGACCGTGCCGATTCCGGCGGGGATGGTCATCATGGTCTGGCTCGTCGCCGCCAGGAACGGCCAGAGGAAGTTATTCCAGGTCCAGACGAAGGTGAAGATGGAGACCGCGGCGATGGCCGGACGGGCCAGCGGCAAGGCGATCCGCCGGTAGGCGGTCCACCAGCCCGCCCCGTCGACCTCGGCGGCTTGCTCCAGCGAGATCGGGATACCGTCGAAGAACTTCTTGAAGATGAAGACCGCGATAGGCGCCGGCACCTGCGGCAGCGCCAGTGCCCAGTACGTGTTGATCAGGTGGGCCGTCTGGAACTCACGGAACAGGGGGACGATGAGCGCCTGTGGCGGGATCATGATGCCGGCCAGGATGGCGGCGTAAAAGAACGCCTTCCCCCTGAACCGCCGGCGCGAGAGAGCGTAGCCGGCCATGCTCGCGGTGACCACGGTCAGCAGGGTTACCAAGATGGCGACGAACGCCGAATTGATGTACCAGCGGCCCAGGTCGGTGGCGGAGAAGACCGCGCCGTACGCGGAGAACGTGAGCTTAGGAATGGCCCAGGTAGCCGGGATGATGATCGTCGCGTTTTCCGACTTGAACGAGGTATCGAGGGTCCAGGCGATCGGGATCAGCCAGACCAGCGCGAGCGCAATGACCACTCCGGTCACCGCCCGCCCGAACAGGTTGGCCCGCCAGTCCTTGGCGGCCCTGGGCGCGGACTGGGCCGCGCTACCGGGCTTGGCCTGCGCGGATCGCTGCCACGGGGTGCTGATAGCCACGGTCACACTCCCCTTTCCTGCTTGCGGACCAGCGCCAGCCAGGCGAACGAGACCAGCAGGATGACGACGAAAAGGACCAGCGAGGCCGCGGCGGCGTAACCGACCCGCTCGCTGGTGAAGCCGGTGTCGTAGATGAACTCGATGGCGGTACGGCTGGCGTAGTTCGGGCCGCCCGCGGTGATCAGGTACACCTGATCGAAGATCTTCAGTGAGGCGATGATCTGCAGGACCGTGACCAGGGTGATGGTCCGGCCAAGCATCGGGATCGTCAGCCGCCAGGTCTGCTTCCACCGGCCGGCCCCGTCCAGGGCCGAGGCCTCGTACAGGTCACGCGGGATGTCCTGCAGGCCGGCCAGGTAGAGGACGAAGTTGAAGCCGATCGTCCACCACACGGTGACGATGACGATGGAGTACAGCGCCACATTCGGCGAGGAGAGCCAGCCGGGAGCACCGAAGCCCAGCAGGCTGAAGAACCCGCTGATGAGCCCGTAACCAGGCTCGTACAGCCAGGTCCAGATCAGCGCGATGACGGCGGACGGCAGGATGTAGGGCAGGAAGAAGGCCAGCCGGAAGAACCACTGGGCGTGCCTGATGCGGTTGACCACGATCGCGAAGAACAACGGGATGATCACCAGCGGCGGCGTGCTCACCAGCGTGAACAAGATGGTGTGCCACATCGCCTGCCAGAAACGGCTGTCCGAGAACAGCTCGCGGTAGTTAGCCAGGCCGGCGAAGCTGCCGAGACCCGGCAGGACGAGGCTGGTGTTGAAGAAGCTCATCACGATGTCGTAGATCAGGGGCCCGACCAGGAACAGCAGGTAGAAGACCAGGAACGGACCCAGCAGGCCCGCGTTGCCCCAGCCGCCGCGCCTGCGCCGCTCGCGTTTGGCTTCCCTGGCGGCCGTCTTCGGCACGCTGATCGCTGTGGCCGTCATACTGGCACCGTCTCCTTCGACAGGGTCTCGAACGACTGCCGCATTTCTGCGTACGCCGCCTGCGGCGTCAGGCTGCCCAGCATCAGGGTCCCGATGGCCGCCCCGGCGTAGTTCTCCATGTCGGACCCGGAGCCGCTGTACCAGGCGGGCGGATCGTAAACGGCATGGTTGGCGACCGAGGAGTAGTTGGACTGCGGCTTGAGCTTGGCGTAGGCGGCCGAGTTGCGAACCGGCAGCCAGGCCGGGATGTGGCCGCCTTCAGCCCAGGTCAGGCTCTGGCCGAGCAGCGAGCGGATCATGGTCAGGGCCATGGACAGCTTCTCCGGATCGGCACTGCCCTGGCGGGGCACGATGAACGTGTGCGAATCGGCCTGGGCCACGTCGCTGCCGAACAAGGCCGGGAACGGCTGCATGCTGAACGGCAGGTTGGCGGCCTGGTACACGTCCACTTCCCACTCTCCCTCCCAGTACAAAGCCGCGTCTCCGGCCTGGAACAGGGCGGTGCCGCCGTTGGAGTCCACGTTCGCGTTCATCAGGCCTTCGGTGGCCAGCTGGTAGATGAAGCCGAGCACCTTGGTCGCGCGTGCTTCATCCAGGACGACCTTCTTGCCGTTGTCGGCCAAGACCTGGCCGCCGGCCTGGCTGTACAGCGTGTAGAAGAGCCGCCACGCGGTGGCCGGATCGTTCACCTGGTCGCACACGGCCGGGGTGACCCCGAGCTTCTTCAGCTTCCGCAAGACGGTGAGCATGGCCTGAGCGCTCGTGACCAGCGGGAGCTGACCGGAGCTGTCAAGCAGGCCCGCCTTATGGCACAGCCTGGTGTTGTAATACTGCACGAACGGGTGCGTATCCAGCGGGATGGCCAGCTGACGGCCGTTGAAGTGGGCCTTCGAGAACGCCAGCGGGGTAAAGTCCTTCGGCTCCATCCCGTGAGCGGCGAGCAGGTCGAGGCTGAGCGGCGTCAGCAGGCCCGGCGGCCCGAACTCGTTGATCCGGCTGAGGTGCATGATGGCGACGTCGGGCGGGCTGCCCGAGCGGATCGCCATGGCCAGCTTCGTGTAGTAAGGATTTCCCCAGGTGAGGATCGTCGACTCCAGGTTTACCCCGGGATGGGCCTTGGTGTACGCCGCCTCCATGGTCTCCATGTGCGAGCCGTCGCCGCCGCTCAGCAGGTTCCAGTAGACAAGAGTGGAGTTGCCCGCCCCCCCGCTGGTGCCGGTCAGCCCGGAGCCGAAGTCGTAGGTGCTGCCACAGCCGGCCGTCACCAGACTGGCCCCGAGCACGGCCGCGCCGGCCAGGAACGCGCGCCGGTTCAGCGGGCCCGCCCAGGGCGGACCCGCCTTGGGTAGGCCCGGCTGCCCCAGGGGGCGCGGTGTCGCGGCGATCATCGTGCGGCCTGACGGCTTATGCATGCTCATGCCAGCTCCACCTCAAGGAGGGTGAACGAGTGCGGCGCGAAACTGATGTCGATGTGCTCGCCGCCCACCTCGTGTTTGGTGGTGTTAACGCTCACATTTTGCGGGCGGGCGAAGCTGTTGGCGGCGTCCGGGCGGGACCCGTTGACTTCGTGGACGGTCATGGTTCCGGTGGCCGCGGCATCCAGCAGGCGTATCCGCGTGGCCAGCTCGCGCTCCGGGTCCCGGTTGACCACGGAGATCGTCAGCCGCCTGGACTCGGCGTCCCGGGACGCGGCCACGTCGAGCAGCTGGAACGGACCGAGATCGGCCACCCGGTACGGCCAGCGCTCCCCCTGCGGATCGGTGTGGGCGTGGATACCTGAGTCGACGAAGGTGGTCACGGCCACCTCGTGGCTGGCCGTAGCCATCAGCCGGAAGGGGTGATAGATGCTCTGCAGGAACATCCCGTCCGGGGACGTGACGATGGGCGCGATGACGTTGACGAGCTGGGCCAGGTTGGCCATCCGCACGATCCGGCACTGCCGTACGAACACGTTCAGGTAGGTCGCGACGGCGAGCGTGTCGGCCAGGTTGTAGCTTTCCTCCAGGCGCCCGTCGTCGGTTCGGTACCAGACGTTCCATTCGTCGTACGCCACCGCGATCTCGTGGTCGATCCGCTGCTGGTAACGGGTCCGGTCGATCAGCGCGCCGGCCGCGACGAGCGCGCGCTCGGCGAAGTGCGGCGCGAGCACGTTGGACCAGTAGTCCGACGATCCCGTGTACAGGTGAATGCTGTGGAAGTCGACGTAGCGCGCCAGTCCGTCGACGACGACGCGGTCCCAGTCGTCCATCCCGGTCTGGCCGCAGCTGACCAGGCTGATGCCGGGGTCAAGAAACTTCAGCGCCTTGGCCCACTGCCTGGCCTGCCTGACGTATTCGGCCGCCGTCTGCTGCCCGATCTGCCAGTCGCCGTACATCTCGTTGCCAAGGCCCCAGTACCTGACGCGGTAGGGCTCGGCGTGGCCGTTGGCCCGGCGCCGGCTGGCCCAGTATGTGTCGCCGGTACCGTTGCAGTACTCGACCCAGGCCAGCGCCTCGTCCATGGTGCCGGTGCCCATGTTGAGGCAGAGCACGGGCTCGACGGCGGCGGCGTCGCACCACGCCATGAACTCATCGGTTCCGAAGCGGTTGGACTCCTCGCTGCGCCAGGCCAGCTCCGGCCGCCGGGGCCGGGCGTCGGCCGGGCCGATGCCGTCGGTCCAGTGGTAACCCGAGACGAAGTTCCCGCCCGGCCACCGGACATTACTCACGCCGAGACCACGGACGGCCGCGAGGACGTCGGTCCGGAACCCCTCGGGACCCGCCAGCGGAGATCCCTCGTCGAACACGCCGCCGTACACGCACCGCCCGAGATGCTCGGTGAAACTACCGAAGATCCGCTGGTCAAGCAGGCCGATCGGCTGGTCCGTCAGCACGTCGATCCAAGCCACAGACTGCTCCTTCGGTTAGGTCCTGGTTTGTCCGCTACCCTCCGAGCCGCGGATAAACAAGATCACCGAAAGGAAGGAAACGCCTTTCCTTCGAGCAGCCCCGTTGGACATGCCGGCGGCCGGGCCGCAGTGGCCCGGCCGCGGCATCCCCCCCGGGTCGTTACGCCTCGCTGAGCAGGTCGGTCAGCTCGGCGTCAAAGTTCAGGTACGACGACTCCTGCCCGGTCCCCACCAGCTGGTAGGTCCGCTGCAGGAAGTCTTCGATCGCCCTGGCGCTGACCTCGAACTGCGCCTGCCCGAAGGGCGAGCTCATCGCGATGTTCAAGATCGCGTTCCCGGCAGCAGCGCCGATGGCCACCACGTCCGGGTCACACGATGCCGCTGACGGCCAGGCCCGGACATCACCCAGACCCTCGCTGCCTTTGAGGCCCGCCGCAAGCAGGTCACGGGCCAGGATCCACTCCACCGGCTCATCCGTGCCCACCTCAAACGCCATCCGGATCGCGTACGGATCCGCGCAGCTGTAGGACAGCCCCGCCGTCAGCGGCACGATCGTGCGCTCCGGCCCGACCAGCCCCAGGCCCAGCTCCGCTGAGATCTCAGTACGGCTGCTGCTTATCATCTGCCATTCCTTTCCCCATCACCGGCGACACGGAACGACCAGATAATGCTGGCCTGAAGCGTGATCTTCATCTACCCGTGATACTTGCCGGTGCGGGTAGCCGGCCGGGTGCGCCGTCGGGTGCAGAACGGTTGCAGTCAGGGATGCGGTCAGGCTGAGCAGACCGCGGCGGGGCCCTTAGCCCGGCAGTCCGGGATCGGGATCGGGATCGGGAGCGGGGTCTGGGTCGAGGCGGGCGAGCACTTGGTCCAGCTTTACTTGCTGGCCGGCCCGCACGAGCAGGTCGACGACGGTGCCGTCGAACGGCGCTCGCAGCGAATGCTCCATCTTCATGGCTTCGACGATCATGATCACCTGACCGAGGCGGACCGCCTCTCCGGGCGAGGCGCTCACCGCGATGACGGTGCCGGGCATCGGGCTGCGTATATCGGCGTCGACGCTGGCCGCGCCGCGGGTCAGCGTCTCGGCCGGCCGCTCGGTCACCGCGTGAGCCGCCCCGTCCAGCCAGAGCCAGCGGGCGGGGCCATCGGCCACCATGTACACCGGCCGTGTGGTCCCCGCTGCGGTCAGCGTGAAGCCGCCCGCCCAGGGCGACGCGGACGCGGCGACCGGCGGTTCGGCATCCACCTCGACCCACGCGCCTTGCGGGGTGCCGGTGACCCGCAGGACGCGCGTGCCGCCGCCCGGCGTCGATACCGTCCAGCAGATCGGGGCCGAGCCGGCCAGCCGCCAGCCGTCCGGGACGTCCCACGGGTCATCGGTGGCAGGCCGCATCTCGAGCAGGCGCCCGACGGCGTAGGCGAGGAGGAGCTCACCGGGTTCGGCCGGCTCGACCAGAGAGTCCAGGTGACGCTCGATCAGGCCGGTGTCCAGCCGCCCGGCCCGCACGTCGGGATCGGCGACCAGGGCGCGTAGGAAGGAGCCGTTGGTCCGCACGCCGAGGACGACGTTGGCCGCAAGCGCCTGGTCCAGCCGGGACAGCGCGATGGCACGATCGGCGCCCCAGGCGATGACCTTGCTCAGCATCGGGTCGTACGACGAGGAGATCTCGGCGCCCTCGGCGAGGGAGCTGTCGACCCGTATCCCGTCTCCGGACGGCTCGCGGACCAGCAGGGCGCGCCCGCCGGTCGGCAGGAACCCGCGCGCCGGATCCTCGGCGTACAGCCTGGCCTCGACCGCGTGGCCGGTCAGCCGGACGTCGCCCTGGGTGAAGCCGAGCCGCTCGCCGGCGGCCACCCGGAGTTGCTGCTCCACCAAGTCGAGCCCGGTCACCAGCTCGGTCACCGGGTGCTCGACCTGGAGCCGGGTGTTCATCTCCATGAAGAAGAACTCGGCCGGCGCCGCCGAGGCGACGATGAACTCCACCGTGCCCGCGCCGGTGTAAGCGACCGCTCGGGCCGTTTCGGTGGCTGCCGCGCCGATGCGCTGCCTGGTGGCCTCGTCCAGGAGCGCGGACGGCGCCTCCTCGATGATCTTCTGGTGCCGCCGCTGCAGGCTGCACTCCCGCTCGCCCAGGTGGACCGTCGTGCCGAAGCCATCCGCGAGCACCTGGACCTCGATGTGCCGCGGGTCGGGCACGAAGCGCTCGATGAACAGCGTGTCGTCACCGAAGGAGGTGGCGGCCTCGCGGCGGGCCGAGGCCAGCGCCGCCGCGAGCCCGTCCGGCTCGTGTACCAGCCGCATGCCCTTGCCGCCGCCGCCCGCGGACGGCTTGACCATGAGGGGATAGCCGACCTGTCTGGCCGCGCGGATCAGGTCCGCATCCGACAGGCCGGCCTCGGCGCGGCCGGGGACCACGCGGACCCCGGCCGCCGCGACGGTCTGCTTGGCCCTGATCTTGTCGCCCATCGTCTCAATGGCCTGCGGCGAAGGACCGATGAAGACCAGCCCGGCGGCGGCGCAGGCCCGCGCGAAGGCGTCGTTCTCGGCCAGGAAGCCATAGCCGGGATGAACCGCCTGAGCACCGGTCGCCGCAGCGGCGTCCAGGATCCGGTCGGCCGACAGGTAACTCGACGCGGCGGCCGCGGGCCCGATCCGGATCGCGACGTCGGCGTCCCGGACATGCCGGGCGCCCGCGTCCGCGTCGCTGTAGACGGCCACTGAGCGGATACCCATCCGGCGCAGCGTCCTGATCACCCGGACGGCGATCTCCCCCCGGTTGGCGATCAGCACGGTGTCGAACACGAGCGCTCCCCCTTCTCACATCCGGAAAACGCCGTAGGACACCGGCGGAAGCGGCGCCCCGCCGCACGCGGTCAGGGCCAGCCCGAGGGCGGTGCGGGTCTGCATCGGGTCGATGACGCCGTCGTCCCAGAGCCGGGCGGTGGAGTAGTAAGGGTTTCCCTGCTCCTCGTACTGGGCCCGGATCGCGGCCTTGAACGCCTCCTCGTCCTGCTCACCCCAGTCATCACCGAGCTGGTCGCGCCGGATCGTGGCCAGCACCGACGCGGCCTGCTCGCCGCCCATGACCGATATCCGCGCCCCCGGCCAGATCCACAGGAAGCGAGGTGAGTAGGCCCGCCCGCACATGGAGTAATTCCCGGCGCCGAACGAACCGCCGATCACCACCGTGAGCTTGGGGACCCGCGCACAGGCGACGGCGGTGACCATCTTGGCGCCGTGCTTAGCGATGCCACCCGCCTCGTACTCCCGGCCCACCATGAACCCGGTGATGTTCTGCAGGAAGAGCAGCGGCACCCGGCGGCGGTCGCAGAGCTCGATGAAGTGCGTTCCCTTCAATGCCGACTCACTGAACAGCACGCCGTTGTTGGCCACGATGCCGACGGGATGGCCGTGGATGTGAGCGAAACCCGTGACCAGGGTGGTGCCGTACTCGGTCTTGAACTCGGCGAACCTGCTGCCGTCGACGAGGCGGGCGATCACCTCTCGGACGTCATACGGAATCCGCAGGTCGGCCGGGATGATCCCGTAAAGCTCGGCCGGGTCGGCCCGCGGCTCCTCGACCGGCTGCCGGGGCCACGGCAGGGGGTCCGGCGGAGCCAGCGTGGCCACGATCCGCCGGACGATGCGCAGGGCGTGGGCGTCGTCGTCGGCCAGGTGGTCGGTGACGCCGGAGGTGCGGGAGTGGAGCAGGCCACCGCCCAGATCCTCGGCGCTGACCACCTCGCCGGTCGCGGCCTTGACCAACGGCGGGCCGCCGAGGAAGATCGTGCCTTGATTCCGAACGATAACGGCCTCGTCCGCCATGGCCGGCACGTAAGCGCCGCCGGCGGTACAGCTCCCCATCACGGCGGCGATCTGGGCCACGCCCTGCGCGCTCATCGTGGCCTGGTTGAAGAAGATCCGGCCGAAGTGGTCGCGGTCCGGGAAGACCTCATCCTGCCGCGGCAGGAACGCGCCGCCGGAGTCGACCAGGTAGATGCACGGCAGCCGGTTCTGCAGCGCGATCTCCTGGGCTCGCAGGTGCTTCTTGACGGTCATCGGGTAATAAGTGCCGCCCTTGACCGTCGCGTCGTTGGCGACCACGACGCACAGGCGCCCGGATACCCGGCCGATGCCGGTGATGATGCCCGCGCCCGGCGCCTGGCCGTCGTACATCCCGTGCGCGGCCAGGGCCGACAGTTCGAGGAAACGGCTGCCGGGATCGATAAGCGTGTCGACCCGGTCTCTGGGCAGCAGCTTGCCTCGCTCGGTGTGCCGAAGCCGGGAGCTCTCCGGGCCGCCCGCCCGTGCCGTCAGCAGGAGCTCGGTCAGCCCCGCGGCAAGCGCCTGCTGGGCTTTGAAGTTTCCGGCGAACTCTTCGCTGCGCGGATCGCAGGCCGTTCCCAGTGTCACCTCGTCCATGTATAGCTGAGGGTAGCGGCCGGAGGGGCGTGCTGCACCTGGTGGGGGACCTTTCGGGGCTCTGAGGGTTCAGGCGCGGTCACGACTACGACTCGAGCAGGCCGAGCGGGGCGGGCGCGGCGAACTCGACGGTGAGCACGGATTCGCCACCCGGCATCGCGGCGATGGCCGCGTGGGCGAACAGGTAGGGCGGGCGCTGCGCACGGAAGAACGCCAGCATCGTTCGTGCGTTCGGGTAAGTCGCGGTCAGCTCGGCGGCTCGCAGCGGCAGGCCCGGTCCGGCCCCCGGGCCGTCGTCGACGAACGCCGTGACCCGGACCGGCTCGCTCGCCGCCAGCGTGTCCAGGGCTGTAAGCAGGCGCGCGTCGACCTCACCGGCGGCCAGCTGGGCGCGGGCGGCCGGCCCGAACCGGATCAGGGGGTCGCGGAGTAGCTCGCTCCCGGCCAGCCGCCGGGCCTTCAGGTCCGCGGCAATAGCGGCCTGGTAGGCGGCGGCGCCGTCCGGCGCGACCGCGCGGATGTCGATCCTGGCCGGCCCGGTGCCGAAGCTGGCCAGCAGCTCCGGGGCGTACACGCTGACCAGCCGGGCGCCGAACATGTCGCGCACCGCATCGGTGGCCAGCACCACGTCAGACCCGAGCGGGTCAGCCGCACCGGGCCGCAGCACCAGCAGGCTCCCGGCCGCGATGCCATGCTGCGCCAGCACCGCGCACATCGCCGGGTCGCAGGCCATGATCGCACCGCCGGTGATCTGGCTGGCCGCCCAGGCCGCCGCCTGGGCGCGGACCACGAGAGCCTGGCTCACCGGCACGAGCGACGACGTCCGGGCGGGCTCGCGTGCCAACATCCGGGCAGGCTCCCGTGCCAACATCCGGGCGGGCGCCTGCGCCAACATCCGGGCGGGCGCCTGCGCCGACGCCAGGTGCGGGACGGAGGAGGCCCGGGTCGCCTCGACCGTCAGGACCACCGACAGGGTCGCGACCGCGCCGGCCAGGAATGCGCCGGTCACACCGCGGCGGCCCGCACGAATCAGCACGGCCCGGCGCCGCCTGGCGTTCAGTCCGGTGCCTGGCTGGCGACCTGCGGGCCGTCCGGCCTCGGGGGCCAGAGCGGCCTGCCGCTGGTGGTAACTGGCTTCGAGTTCGGCCCGGTGAGGCGACGGCGAGCCGGCCGCACGGACCTGCCAATGCCAGGCCGCCCGGCCGTGAGCCGTTGCGACCTGCGCACCGAGGTCGGCTTCGGCGAGGCGACGGTGCAGCGCAGCTGCGGTCCAACGGTGAACGGCCAGCTCATGGCCATCACTGACGGTCAGCAAGCCCGCCGCCTCGCATTCGGCGATTGGTCCCGCGCGGCCGGCCACGACTTGCGCGGCGACGGGAAGCCGGAAGACCGAGGCGCGCACCAGCAGCGCGCTGGCCCCGTGGCTGAGCCGGTCAAACAGTTCGCCGAACATCTGGTCGCGTGCGGCGCAAGCGATCAGCCCGGCGGCCGGGGCGGGCAACTCGGGTGGTTCGGTCCCGGGCAGCGGCTGACCGGTCCTGGCCTCGACCATCGCCTCGATACGGGCGGCCACGCCCGCGTAGCGTTCGCCCAGCGCGAGGAGCGAATTCAGGTACTCGATCGCCAGCGGATGCCCAGCGGTGAGCCGCCAGGCGCGGTCACGGTCGGAGTCGGTTAGCCGCCGGAGGGCCGGAAGCGACGCCGTAAGCTCGGCGGCGCCGGAACGCGTTAGCGGCCCGAGCCGGCGGAACACGACCCTGTCCAGGGCCGTCCGTGAGGGTGCCAGCCACGGTGCGCTAGGTGCGGCCTGGGCCCCACCCAGGGCGGGCCAGGTGAACGGATGACGGCAGGTGATCAGGAGCTTGCCCGTCCAGTTCGCTAGCAACGTCGGCAGAGCCGGGTCGCGGAAGGCCCACTGGCCCGCTTCCTGCGACAAGTTGTCATCAAAGTTGTGCAAGACAGTGAAGTTCGCCTCGGCCGGTCCAGCGGCGAGGTCGGCCGCGGAAATCTCGCCGTCGACGACGGTAACGACACAGCCGGCTTGCGTCCGCCCGACCCGCGTCGCGATCTGGCCGGCCAGGATCGACTTGCCGATACCGCCCATGCCGTGGACGACGAGGCCGCCGGCGCCCGGGCCGCTCAGGTCGGCGGCCCAGCGCCGTCCCTCGGCGGACCGGATGGACAACGGCGGGCGCCGGCTTGGCCCGGCGGAGGAACTGCGAGCGTGCCGCGCGAAATGCCGCACCGCAGCCTGCTTCGGCGCTGGCGGTACCTCGCCGGGAAGGACGTCGCGCGAAAGCGGAGCGCTTTCGCGCCGAACACGTATTAACTGCGCCATTCGTACACCCCTCCCCCGTACTCCAGCAGACGGGGCAAGCTACGTTTTCCATTGTTATATAGCACACTGAGCAATGCACTGGGCGCTTTTAGTAGTAACTCGGGCTCATCACCTAGTCCAATTCGGGGCATATAGGGATATTTACTGGAAAGCATTAAAGGTTCAACTGGTCACATTCCGGATATTCTGGCGCAGCGCGACATATCGGTGCACCATATTTGAGCACATCTGGTCCTTATATCCCTATTTCAGCCATGTACGTCTGGTGGCCGCATGGAGGCCAGCGCTCACAGCACCACGCGACGCGGATCAGTGCCTGTTCTGCTAAGGATCTCGGCCACCTGGCCCCCTCTGGAGGGCAGCCGGAGGACGCTGCGGGCGAATGCGGCCGCGATGCTATGCCAGAGGCCCGCGCGGCGCAGCATGGCGTGCTCGCCGTTCCGTATCTCCACGGCCATCACCTCGGCCACCGAACGAGCCCGCTCCGCGTAGGCCCAGGTGTCCTCCGGACGCGTGATGTGGTCGGCGTTCCCGTGCACGAGCAGGACCCGCCGCCCGCCCAGCTGCCCGACCGGCTCCCCGGGTGGCAGCCAGGGAGCGAGGCCCGCCACCGCGGACACGGCCGGATGGCCGGCCACGCGCATAGCGGCCCGTGCTCCCATCGAGTGCCCGATCAGGACGACAGGGACCGGACCGAACCGGCGGCCGATGTCGTCGAGGATCCGGCTAAGATCATGCACCGGCAGGGCCTCGTCGCCATTCCAACCGCGAAGCTGGAATCGCGGCCGGAGGACGACCGCACCGCTTCCCCGCAGCGCGTGCCGGACGGCCCGGGCCAGCGGGACCATGCGCAGTACGGCCGGCTGGACGGCGGTAGTGGGCTCGGAGCTGACCGACTTGCCGCCATGGGCCACCACGACCACACCGGTGACACCTGGGGCATTGCCGCTGTCCCGGGCGCGAGATAGCGTCTCGCCGCTCGTCACAGATCCCTCCCCTATCTGCCCCTGCCTCCCCGGTCCTGCCCGTGCCCGCGCGCCGACCCGGTCCCGTGGCTGACCTCGCCAGGCTAACAGTCCGGCGCCGCATCTCGTGACCCGAACACAGCTGAGCTGTGACGATAACCTCTTCCAATCTGATCGTACGTGTGTTCTAATTGGTCTATGAGTCGGAACGGTGCGGCGGGAGCGCGGGCGGACGGTGAAGGAGTGGACCTCGTTATGGCGCGAGGTGCGCCGGCCTGCGGGCCGGAGGCACAGATCGCGGCGACCGGGGCTCCGCCGCACGGCGCTCTGGGTCAAGCCTGCCTGCGTGCTCGCACGTAGCTAAGTATCCCCCTCGGCACGTTTCACGCCGGTCATCAGCCCGGAGTCAGGCCACACGCTGGAGGTGAAAACTATGAGCCAAGATATCGAAAGTTTTAACGAGGAAGATGACGAGTGGCTCTCCGAACTAGAAACAAGGGCCATGGACCTGGAGAAAGAGCTCTTCGACTGGCGCGAGTCGCGGGCGCGTGAGGTCACCGAGTCGGTCTATCGGAGGGAATCTATACCGGGGGCCGCATTCCGGCCCGGCGAGAACGATCTAAAGCCGGAGCGTGCCGGGGGCCGGACGTCAGCTGTCCGCACCGCGGCAAGAAGCGATGGGGGGCACGCCCGGGCCGGTGCTGGCGCACATCCTCATCCGGCTGAGGAACGCACCAGGGCCCTCATTGACCACGGGCGCCCCAGCGTCGATCGGGCGCGCAGGTCCCGTGGCCGCAAGATAACCGTCGTGACGGCCGCCGCGGTAGCTACCGTTACGGTACTGGTGCTAGTGCTCTTCCGGAATGGCGCTTCGTGGCCTCCGAGCGTGACCACAGTGCAAAGCGAGATAACCGCCGCCTGCCAGAATCCCAATATCGCGTCGGAACCGGGACAGGTGAACTTCGCCTGCGGAAAGTCGACGAGCCAGATCCTCTGGATCTTTGCCCTGATGACAAGCACCGACAACTCGAATTACACGGACAGCAAAACCGGCCGAGAAGGACTTGAGCCCATTACCGCCACCCAAGGCGGTGAGGTGGCCTGGTCCCTGGACCTTCATCACCCGTACAACCCGTATAACCCGGTGGACAGTATCGCGGTCGCGGCCCGGGCTATCAATAACATCGTCGGCGGGGCTACGCTCACCAACGCCAAGGGTGATCCCGCGGTTCAGCCCGGGCTGGAGAGCAGCCCTGCGAACTGCCAGCAGTACACGGGCTCGTCGGCTGTCATCTCTCGGGCAGGATTCCCCGATGTATGCGCCCAGCCTGTGACCAGCACCTCCGGACAGGCCGCACTGGCCGCCGACGTCTATCAGGAATGGCTGGTCGGCGCTACGGCCGCCGCCGCCAAGAACGTCAGCGTGCTATTCGAGAACGCGAATGACCCAGGTAATCCGCAGGTCCAGGCCATCCTGCAGACCTTGCCCGGTGCCCGCTAGCGGATTCGGAACAGGCCGGTCAGCCACGCCGCCAAATGAGATCCCACCTGAAGCTGGAAGAAGGTGATTCTGTGCATCCCGTCAAGAAACCGACCTGGCAGCAGGCGACCGCGCTTGTGAGCCTCAGTACGTGCGGAGCGATGACCGGATTCTCCTTCACCCACGGAACGGTGGCTGATATGACGTCGCCGACGAGCATGCCCGCTCACTTGCTCGAATTCAAGCAGCCCGCGCGAACGGCATCGGCTTCGGAACCGGCATCGGCCGCGGCGCCCGCCTTGGCATCGGGCTCGGCATCGGCGGGTGACAGGACACTGCGATCGGCGATCATCACGGTCGCCAATTACTACCTTCGGATGGCGCAGACCAAGACCCCGGCCGAGATGGAGGCGATTATCTGGCAGGGCGACAGCACAGATGGTGTCGACCACGGCGAATCGTGCGCGGCCTTCGCCAGCCTCACGCTGGAGCTTGGGGCAAAGGCGGCCGGTCAGGAAAGCTGGGTGACCGGAGGCACCTCCTACCCGTGGCCGCTGCAGTCGTGGGCGGATGTCCGGGTCGATCCCAACCCGGCCTCGCCTAACGTCATTTCCGTTCTTCAGGATGCGGAGAATCAGCACCGCTGGCACCCGCTGGGCGACGGTTACCAGCCTCAGCCGGGCGACTGGGTCCTGTTCGCCGGTCACATCGAGGTGGTCACGAAGTACACCGGCGGAGTGCTGTCCACGATCGGCGGTGATTCACTGCCCAACTTCTCGGTCAATGCTCACAAGTACAGCGGCCCGCTGGCGGACCAGGGCGTGGCCGGATTCGTCAACAACGGGGAGCTGCTCAGCGCTGAGAGCCAGTCGGCCAGCCAGGCCTCGGCCAGCCAGGCCTCGGCTAACCAGGCGGTTCAGGCGACCGGAAGCGTGATGACGCTGCCCGGCTCGCAGCCCACTTCGGCGCTAGGTCACGCGAACCAGGGACAGGCCGCGATTCCGGGCACGTTGGTGGCCGCGCTCAGCGGCGGCACCAGTCAGCTGGCCGGGAACGCGTCTTCCCGGCCGCGGCAGTCAGCCGCAACGCGGAGCACCGCCGGGACGTCCGGCACGGCCTCGATACCGGGAGTGCAGGCCATAGCGGACGACCTCCCGGTCCTTTCGCCGACCTCTTCCACCTCCTCCGCCTCGTCCACCTCCTCGGCGTCACCGACGTCGTCGGCGTCCGGCTACCGGAGAAGCAATCCGCCCCCCGCCGCGACGCAGGTGCCTGATACGGCCACGCAGCAGGCGTTCATCAGCCAGGTCGCGCCGGGCGCGGTGGCGGCGCAAAGCAGGTACGGCATCCCGGCTGCAGTGACGATCGCTCAGGCCATCGAGGAATCGGGGTGGGGTCAGAGCGCGCTGGCGGTCCGTGACCACAATCTCTTCGGCATCAAGGGCACTGGGCCGGCCGGAGCCGATATGCAGCCGACGCGCGAATACGCGAACGGGAGCTGGTTGACCCAGACCGCCGCGTTCAAGGTGTACCACAACGTCGCCGAGAGCATCGCCGATCACAGTCAGCTTCTCGCCACGGGCCCGAGCTACCAGCAGGCCATGGCCGACCGGCACGTGCCTGATGCCTTCGCCGCCGACCTGACCGGCGTCTACGCGACCGATCCCGCCTACGGCACGAACCTCATCGCACTCATGAAGCTCTACAACCTTTACCGATACGACGCCGGGCCGTCCGGGACCACGGGGACTCCACAGGCGGCCAGCCCGAGCAGCACGCCGAGTCCGAACGAGACGCCGAGCCCGAGCAGCACGCCGAGCCCGAACGGTGCCGCGAGCCCGAAGGGGACGCCGAGCCAGGGCGGGACAAGTAGCCGCAGCGGGGGAACGCAGGGCCAGGGCGGTGCCACGATCCCAGGCATCCTCGATGCCTATACCGCGGCGACCGCGGCGCCTGCGGCTACCGCGGCGCGCGCCGCCGCTCCCGCGAGCGCCCGCGAGGCGACCGCAGGAGGTTCTCGGCCGGCTGGCCGGCCAGCGCCGAGGATCGCTCCTCGCCGTGCTCAGGCTGGCACCCGTCGGTATGTGCCGCAGATCCCCCGGGCGGTCACGGCCGACTTCATCACGACGGCCAAGGCGCCGCTTACCCGCGCCGAACCCCTCTACCAGGACGTCGCCACCCACAGCGGCATTCGCTGGGAGTTGCTGGCGGCTTGCGACTGGATGCAGTGCAAGGCGCAGCCGCGCAGCTCGCCGGTCCACGGGGAGAAGCTGGGAACGGCCAATTCCGATGGGACCGTCTACCGGACCAAATCGGAGGCGCTGACGCAGTGTGCCAACGATCTTATCGAGCTGGCGATGGCCGTCTACTGGATTGACATCACGGCCCGCCGGGCGCTTTCCGTGCGTAATCTGGCGAACGTTTTCGCGGCGTTCCGGTGGGGTGGCCTGCTCAAGCTGCACAGCATATCGGCCATGGAGTTTCCGTATTCGGTAGAAGGCCTGACGGCGCAGCACGTGAAGATGCGGTGGCCCGACATCAGAGAGCGGAGCGCGCCGGACAAGCCCGGCTCAAGGTTCCGCCCGCCATTCGGGGCGGTACCGGTTGTTCTGAGCCTGGGTTACCCGGCGGTAGATGAGTTATCCGCGGCACGCACATAAAGGAAACCGATATGCTCCGCTTCTTTATTTTCTTGCTGGGAATGCTCACGACGAGCCGGGGCGGGAGCCCGAGGTTCAGCTCGGCCCGGGATCAGGACTCATCCAGCACGAGAGAACTGCCGGGTCCGTCTGGCCCACAGTTGTACAGCGCTTCGCGCGGGCCTCGTCCGCGGAGCGGCCCGCCGCCTGCTCCGCGATATAGCAACAGCGGGGAGTGGTGGCCCGCCCCGGATGAGTCGGCATCGGCGCCGCCTGAGGGCGGTCCATACGCTCCGCAGCGAGATCTTCGCAAAGGGGCCAGGATCGGCCGGGACGGGCTTAACGGCTCTAGGGGGTCTAACGGGCGACGCCGCTGGATCCCGTTGCCGGTGAAGTGGGGAGCGGTCATTCTCCTGATTGGCCTGATTTTCCGTAAGGCGGTCGCGTGGGCGGTGCTGCTGGCGCTTTCCTCGGTGCTGCACCTCGTGGGGGTCAATGTCCATCTGCCCCATGTCAAGCTTTCCTGGCCGTGGCAGTCGGTCAGCGCAGGCACCACCACCAACATTGATGTAGGCCCGTGGGTGCTGCAGAAGATCGAGGGCATCTCGAAGCCGGCCCTCGGCACGGAGAACTTCAACTTCACCTTTACCCACAAGGTCTCAAAAAATATAGGCATCTGGCCGTGCTGGTACTCAAGTACCTTCAATACGGTCGGCCACGCTTCGGCCACGGTCGATCTCAATCCGGGGGCGGCGTGGTGGGCGCCGTCGGCTGGCCACTATAAACTGCAGGTCCTGAGCAAGCCGGTCACCGGCAAGCCGGGGCGGGTGAGCGTCGTCGTTGTCTTGCCTCAACCGCAGCTCCCGCAGTCCGTGCACGATGTCACCATCGACGACACACTGTCGCATCCGATCGACACGCAGCACAGCTGGACTTATCCCGGATTCGGCTGCGGCGGACTTATCCGTCCGCAATTTTCTGAGTCGGTACTTTACTCCCAGGCGCAGAGCCTCGCGTTCAGCCAGGTCAGGACCAATCCGAAGATTACACGTCCGCTGATTAGCGCGGCCGAAGCTGAGGCGGGCCAGATCATCAGGAATAACTTCATCCAGCCGACCGTGAATGCGCTCGGCTACACGCTGGCAGACTTTACCCTCCGGTGGTCTTAGCGGCCGTCGAACTTGTCTGGGTCGGGGCCTGTGCGCTCGTTCCGGTTCAGCAGGGTGATCGACTCGACGTCCTCGCCGGAGAGCGCGAAGTCGAAGATCTCGATGTTCTCCTTGATGCGCTGGGGGGTCACCGACTTCGGGAAGATGATGTCACCGCGCTCAATATGCCAGCGCAGTACGACCTGGGCCGGGGTCTTGCCGACGCGGCGAGCAATCGCGTCGATCGTCGGGTCGTCGAGGGCGTTGCCCTGTGCCAGCGGCGACCAGGCTTCGATCGCGATCTGGTGCTCGGCGCAGAATCCGCGCAGCTCGTCCTGGGTCAGGTAGGGGTTGACCTCGATCTGGTCGACCGCCGGGGGGATGTCTGATTCGCCGTGCAGCCGCCGCAGGTGACGCGGCTGGAAGTTGGAGACGCCGATGGAACGGGCGCGTCCGTCGCGGTAGAACTCCTCCAGGGTATTCCAGGTCGATACGTAATCGCCGTCGTACCTGGTCGGCAGCGGCCAGTGGATCAGGAACAGGTCCAGGTAGTCGAACCCGAGGGTCTTGAGCGACTCGTCGAAGGCCCGGCGGGCGTCATCGGGTTCGTGCGCGTCGTTGCCCAGCTTGCTGGTGACGAACACATCGGCGCGGTCCAGGCCCGACCGCCTGATCGCTTCGCCGACCTCCCTCTCGTTGCCGTACATCTCGGCGGTGTCGATGTGCCGGTAGCCGACTTCCAGGGCGGTGCTCACCGCGGCGGCGGTGTCCTCGGGCTTGACCTGGAAGACGCCGAAACCGAACTGGGGGATTTTCTGGCCGTTGCTCAGCGTGATATCGGGTATGGCGGTCACGACGGAATCTCTCCTTCGGGCGTTCCAGTAGCTGCATAAGCGTTCGTCACGCAGCACTGCCCGTTCCTGGCCGGCCTACACGGTCCGGTTACCCGTTTCTTCTGGCCCTCGGGGTCAGGCTAGCGATAATGCTGTCATGTCGGGCCAAAGAGTTATGCAGGCAGCCCCGGGCAGAGCGGGCTGTGCCGGGGGCTTGTGGCTCATGTTGAAATTGCCGTTCATGATCTTGCGGGTGATACCGCATGTCGGCAGCATCCTTCGCGGCGAAGCGGCCACCGACTCTGGCGCACGGGCCCGGAGTGCGGGAGAAGAACTCACGCCTGCCGATGACCAGGCCGTGGTGGCGGCCGCGCTGGCTGCATTGAAGTCCCGTGATGGCGGCTTTGACCTTGCGGCCACGACGAGAGGGGTCGTGCGGGCGCGTGAGGTGGTGGACCTAGCCCGGCAGGCGGACGATGCCTCAGCCGCTCGCCAGGTCATGTCCGACGGCCTGTGGAGAGTCTTCGTCCTGCTCTTGGCCGAGCGCGCCGCTCACGGCGTGCGCCGTCACGGGACATCAGTGGTCGTCGGTGCCGAGGTGGTCGCGGCGACCCGCGACCGGCAAGCTGAACAGCTCCGCATCCGCCTCGCCTGCCAGGGTGAGCGGTGCGAGGTCGCCGACGTGGTGCTGGGCGGCCAGTACGGACAGCAAAGGTGGGATGAGGACTGGATCATCCGCCGTTCGGCCGACGCGACGACGCCCGCAAGCGGCGGCGTCCTGAGCAGCCGGTGCCCGCAATGTGGCGCAGCCCTTCGGGTCGAGACGGACGGAAGCTGTGCGTACTGCCGGGCCCTGGTCCTGGCGGGCGGGCGAGACTGGGTCGTGTGGAGCATCGAGGAGGCGCCATGGTGATCGTCAAAGACGTCATCGGCGGCATCCTCGGTGTCTACATTCTGGCCTGGGTCGTGGCGCTGGCCTTCATCGTGTTCCTGGCGCTTGTGCTCGTCGTCTCGCGCGGGCGTTCAGACGCCGTGCGGAACGTATTCCGCCGGGCAGTAGCGGCCGGAGCCCCGCAAGGGGCGGTGCGCACGGCCGGGAGGTCCGGCTCATCCGCCGATTTGGCCGCGGCCATCAGGGACCTGCAGTCGGTTGATCCCGGCTTCGACGTGACCGCGTTCCTAGACAACGCCCGGGTAGCGGTGGGCGCCTACGCCATGGCCCACTCGGCGGAAGATGACCGCCTGCTCCGGCGCATCACCACGCCCGGCTTCTGGCAGACGCCCAACGGCAAGGCGGTGGCCGCGGCGGTAGCCGAGTGGCAGCGCTACGCCGGTGACCGGCCGGGTACGACCAACCGCGGCCGGATGGTGCTGGACATCAGCTGGCGCCAGCCGGAGGTGAAGAACGTCGCGCTGGGCGACCAGGGGATGGACCGGATAACGGTCCGGCTGGCCTCGGTGATCGCCGGGGCGGTGGCGCCGGGCTGGCGGCGGACCGACACGGTCACGCGATTCGACTGGGACTTCGTCCGACCCGCTGGCCAAAGGACCGACCCGAGGGCCGTGTTGCTGCCGGGGACATGCGCCGAATGCGGTGGTCCTTACCGTTCGGATGTCGACAACGTTTGTTCCCACTGCCAGGCCGCCCGGCCTGACACCCAGGCCGGCTGGCGCCTTGACCGCATGTACCTCGTGGTCGGCGGCTAACTGACCCGGCGCGAGGGCGACGGCGGCGTTGAGGCCGTCGAGGGCTGAACTCTGCCTGGCCGCATCGGCCCGATCGAAGGGCCCGGTCCAGCGCAAGCCGAATTCGTCGTTCACGTTCTTGCTGGCGGCCCACAGGGACCGGGCATTGCCGAGGATAAATTCGCGGTAGGCGGGCTGGCGGCTCCGCAACCAGAAGTCGTAGAGGTAACGCACAAAGATCCCTTTGAACTGCACCTGGTCGCCGTCGCATCCCTGGCCGCCTGCCTCGCAGGGCTCGGTGAGGATCCCGGGTAGGGTCGGGGACGGCGGGGTGGTCAGCATGCTCAGCACCGCGTCGGCGATGGACTCTCCCTGAGCCAGGTAGGCATGATCGCCCGTGATCTCGAACAGGGCGCCGAGGCCGCCGAGGATCACGCCCTGGTTATAGGTCCACGTGGTACCGCCATTGTTCTCGCACGTCGCGGTGAGCCCGTCGTTGACCAGGCCGTCGGCGCCGATCAGGCCGTGTGAGCTGAACCATTGCCAGGTCCGCAGCGCCCACGTCAGGTAGCTCCCGTGATCACCTGGCGTGCGCTGATGGAGCAGGGCCGCGAGGGTGAGGAACAACTCGTTCGTGATCGCGTTCTTGTAGTTCTTCGACTCGTTCCACCATAGGCCACCGGCGCACGTATCGTCCCAGCCCGCCACGTTGTGGGCGAAGATGGTCCGGGCCGCGTCGAGATAGCGGCGGTCACGGGTCAGGTCGTAAGCCGCGACCCAGGCCAGTGCCCACCACGCGTTGTCGTCGTAGTAGTTGTTGATGAAATCCGCGTGCTTCCTGCGGGCAGCCGTGAACGTCGTCCCGATGACGCCCGCGTGGGTGCCATCCCCGGTCAGCTTGGTGTACCCGATCACCGCCGTCAGCGCGTTGGCGGCATTCCACCAGCTCGTGCTCCTCCACTGACCGGTCGACGGGTCATACCACCGTTGCAGTGCGTTGATTCCGGCCGCCGCCCAGGCCCGGTAATCGGGGTCTGTCATGCACGTCCTCCACTGGCCACCGCCCGACTCGCAGCATGACACCATGATGGCGCCAGGCAGGTGACTGATCCCGCGGCGGGCGGGTAGCACAGGAACCGGTACGCGACCTAAGGCGGCACAGATATGTGGCACGTGCTTGAACATCGTGAGATGAGACGCCGCGCCCGGCTGGGCGTGGCGGCGGAACCGGGTCCGCTCCCCCGGCCCGCCCTCCCGGCCGGCACCGATCTTCTGCCGCAGATCAGGCACATCGTGGTGCTGATGATGGAGAACCATTCCTACGACAATTACCTCGGCATGCTGCCGGGCCGGGGCGAAGGCTTCCCGCTTGGTCCCGATGGCCAGCCTGAGGTGTCCAATACCGGGACGGACGGTGAGGTCATCCGGGCGTTCCCGCAGCCCGCGACCCGTCAGCGCCGCGGTGTGCCCTCGCAGAGCTGGCAGGCGAGCCACCTTCAGTGGGGGGAGGGAAAGTGCGATGGGTTCGTGACCAGTGTGCAGACCGTGCAGTCGGAGGCCAGGGCGGGCACGGCGGCGCAGGCCGACACCACGGCGGAGGCGACCGCCACCGCCATGGGCTACTGGACCGAAAGTGACCTGCCGTTCTACTACGGGCTGGCCCGGACGTTTCCGGTGGCTGATCGATGGTTCAGTTCATGCCTGGGTCCCACGTTTCCCAACCGGCGTTTTCTCATCGCCGGAACCGCGCACGGCCTCATCGACGACTCTTCGTACGACCTGCTCGACTATCCCCCGGCCGGGACCATCTTCGACATGCTGACCAAGCACGGGATCTCCTGGGCCAATTATCATCCCGTGCCCAAGGACGAGTCCCGGTGGAAGCACTACTCCCGGCACAAGCGGAAGATGATCGCCCGCCGGCTGAGATCGGCGGCCCGGTCGTTTCCCGCCGTGCCCCAGTATGTGCATAAGGACATTCAGTTCACGGCCGACGTCTTTCCGCTCGGCATCGGCCGCTGCATGGAACACATCCGCAGTATCGACCAGTTCTTCACCGATGCCGCCGACGGCACACTGCCGGCCTTCAGCCTCGTGGATCCGGACTTCGACGCCTATTCCGAGGAAAACCCGCAGGACATCGCCAAGGGCGAAAGCTTCGCCGCGGAGATCATCAAGCGGGTGATGCACGGGCCCGGCTGGCCGCACACCTTGCTGCTCTGGGTCTACGACGAGCACGGCGGATATTACGATCACGTGCCGCCGCCGGCCGCGGTCCGGCCCGATGACATCGAGGGCCGGAGCGTGATCGGGAGCCGGACCCGGCTGGAAGAATGGCTGCGGCCGATCCTTCCTGGCCTGGTCAAGAGCAAGCAGAACCTGGACCAGGGACCGAAGCGCTACGACCGGTACGGATTCCGGGTTCCGGCCGTGATCGTGTCGCCGTACGCGCGGCCGGACTACGTCTGCTCGGAGGTGCTCGATCACACCTCCGTGCTCAAGCTCGTCGAGGAGAAGTGGAACCTGCCTGCGCTCACCGCGCGGGACGCCGCGGCCCGCACGCCGCTGGACGCGCTTGACCTCACCGGTGAGCCTGCGTTCCTGAAGCCCCCTTCGCTGCCCGAGCCCAGCCTGCGCTGGGGCACCTGGTAGCGGCGCGAGGTTTCTCAGCCAGCCGGCACGGTACTTAGGGGTATGCATACCACCTCTTTCGCGCACGTGACCCGCAAGGCCAGACGGGCGTCGGACAGTCAGGGGGTGCGAGCGCTGGCCCGGGCGGGGCTTACCGCGCGGGGTGTCATCTACATACTGATCGGCTGGGTCGCGCTGCTGGTCGCGTTCGGCCAGAGCACACGGGAGGCCGACCAGCAGGGCGCTTTGCAACTGCTCGCGAGCAAACCCTACGGCCTTGTTTCGCTCTGGCTGCTCGCCATCGGTTTCGCCGCGTACGCGTTGTGGCGGCTGAGTGAAGCGGCGTTCGGCGTCACCGGCGAGGGAAACGGGGCAGGCCCGCGGCTGAAGTCACTGGGCCGCGGGGTCGTCTACGCCGGCTTCGTCTACCTGACCGTCAAGGTGATCACCGGGACGCAGGGCAGCCAGTCCCGTCAGCAGCAGGACGTGACGGCCCAGGCCATGCAGCACCCAGCCGGGCGGTGGCTGGTCGGCATCGCCGGGGTGATCGTCGCCATCATCGGC
>Ga0302325_10001846_pt1 | contig 53012 bp, 41 predicted proteins | sample Palsa_T0_2_FD_201948 | JGI IMG/M metagenome (GOLD analysis project Ga0302325, IMG submission 201948) | Peat permafrost microbial communities from Stordalen Mire near Abisko, Sweden - Palsa_T0_2 | ecosystem: Environmental > Terrestrial > Soil > Palsa > Peat permafrost | place: Sweden: Abisko...
TCAATAGCAATGTGCCGTTTAACATGCTGGAAATGAGCCCGGGACAGCTGGCCATTGCCAGTTGTAACGGCCTGTTCCGTTATCAGCCGGCCGGTCATCGTCTCGATACCTTGCTGCGCATCCCCGGTATCTGTATCAGGGCGTTATGGAAATACAAAGACTATCTTTTTATCGGCACCTATGGCAGGGGGATCTTTCTCTACCATAACGGTACCCTCCGCCCGGTCCCCCCGGACAAAAACGGCTACCTCCAATATGCGCATTGCTTTATCGCCGACGCGCTTGGCTTTTGCTGGATCAGCACCAACAAAGGCCTGTTCCGCACCCGTCCTGACGATATGATTGCCGCATTCGACAACGGCAACCCGAATATCTACTACCATTACTACGGTCGAAAAGACGGGATGGATATGACCGAGCTCAACGGCGGCTGCCAACCCTGCGCCCTGCGGCTAAATGACACCGTATTGTCATTTCCTTCCATGGACGGCCTGGTCTGGGTGGACCCGACCCGGGCGCTGTCCCGGCTTCCGGAAGGAAAGATCTATATCGATGGCTTCGCCGCCGATAGCCTGCAAATCGGGATCAACTCCCTGATCACCCCCAGACTTCCTTCCACCACCCGGGAATTGATGTTTTCGCTTGGGTTTCCCGCCTGGGCCGATCGGGAGAACCTTCAAATCGAGTACCGGCTGGAACCCTATTCAAAAAACTGGCAGCTATTGGACATCGATCCGAACCCCAAATTGCATTTTAGCAACCTGCCCTCCGGCCATTACCGGTTGATACTGCGGAAATCCAATGGATTTGACCAGCGCCGGTACAGCTATACCGAATTCAGTTTTGATATTGAACCGCACTGGTACCAGCAAATGTGGGTCTGGCTGCTTGGCCTTTGCCTGCTCACAGCCCTTGTGATCGGGATTGTCCGGTGGCGCACCCGGCGATTCCAGATCAGGCAAGACCGGCTGGAAAAACAGATTGCCGAAAAGACGCGGGAATTACAGGCCAAGAATGAAGAACTGGAAAAGACCGATACGATCAAAACCCGGCTGATCTCCATCATCAGCCATGACCTTATCACTCCACTACGATTCCTGCATCTTACCGGCAAAAATCTCATCGAGAAAAAGCACGCGCTGACGGAAGAGCTTCAGCAGGAAGCTATTGCAGAGATTGCAACTACCTCCAAAGAACTGGAGCTATTGTCCACCAACATCCTGAACTGGATCAAATACCGGAATGAAGACCGGCGAATGGCCAAGGAAAGCTTCAGTCTGCGCGAACTGGTCACCCAGCTCTTTAGCATTTTCAACGTCATGGCGAGACAAAAGCAGATCCGGCTGATCAACGACGTCGACCAGGGCCTCGTCCTCTTTCAACTGATCGAACCGGTCAAGATCGTCCTGTACAACCTGATCCTCAACGGAATCAATTTTACCTCGGAAGGCCATATCAGCGTCAGCAGCTCGACTGCCAGGGATCATATCACCCTTCTTATTGAAGATACAGGGGTCGGAATGACCCGGGAGCAGATCACCAATATCATGGCAGATCATTTTATCATTTCCTCTGCCAATGTGGACAACCGAAAAGGGAATGGGCTGGGTTACTTGATTATCAAGGATTTGATGAAAATCCTCCGGGGTCATCTGCACATCCAGAGCGAAAAAGACAAGGGCAGCCGGGTAACGGTGTGGATACCGCTGGCCTGAGAACAGGATAGAATCGGCAACTTTGCGAGAAGCTGCTATGCATTAACTTCACAATAAGGTATATAAGAGCAGGGCGACGGCGGCAAGTCCGACCAGGAAACAGATCAAAAGCGCCAGGCCGCCTTTAAGGGTGATCTCTTTTGACCGGTGATGCTTGGCTTCCGCGATAACTGACCTCATACTCATTTTTTTTGTTATATGATTTAATCGTTGATAACCGTCGAATGATCCAGGTATTCCTGGGTTGGATGATAAATAAACAGACAACTTCCGTTCTTTACCGCCCGGATGACCTGGGAACTGATGGCCAAAGGCAGCGCCGGACAACCCAGGCTCGTGCCCGAGGCACCGAAATTCTGCAGATACTCCTCTCCTACATAAGCGCATCCATGTAACACGATATTCCTTTTCAGCGCCTTATCGTTATATCCATTATCCACTCCGTTCAACCGGAGGGAAAGCCCGTTCCGGCCCAAATACGTGGTCTTTGTCACATAAAACCCCAGACTACTCTTAAAAGACTCAGGCTCATTGGAAAAAGAATCCGCAAATTCACTCCCTGAATTCTGGCCGTGCGCAACATACGTACGATATAACAGCCTTTTGTGCCGCAAATCGATCACATACATACGCTTCTCCGCGGAAGACTGGCTGAAATCAGCGATGGTCAGGACGCTTTTTCTCCTGATACTACCTTTTTTCAACAAATTATGATATCCTCTCCATGCATATTCAAACGCCGTTTCACTCAAACCTTCTTTTTCAAGACCAATGCGATGGTATAGGACCGTTGATTCATTGATTACCCGCTTCAGCTCAAAAGTCTTTGCCGACGCGACAGTTACCGCGCTGGCCATTCTTTCGACATTGGCCGTCGCCGAAGCCGCTGTAGCCGCCGTAGCCGAAGCCGAAGCCGCTGTAGCCGCCGTAGCCGCCGTAGCCGAAGCCGCTGTAGCCGCTTTATCGCTCACCGGTGAAACTGCCATTGCCTTATTCGGCACCGGAACTGCCGGTTCTTTTGTTGGTACCGGAATTACCGGTAATGGTTCAGGGGGATGTAGGGAGACGACTGTCGGGGCAGCCGGCTTCTTTGCTATATACGCGAAAGCGGCAGCGATAGATTTCGGATCGGTATAAGCCCGTACAGGCCAGATCGTCAGGTGGTCGATGAAATTCCTGATGACAGTAGCCGAAGCGAATGGCAATTCGACCCCCTTATTCAGCAATGCCCCCCCCGTATTGGCGTGACCATTGATCATTGCCGGGGCGGTCAGCACCATAGAAGATACGGTAACCTTAAACAAAAGGTTAGTAAAGACTCTCATTTGGTTTTGGATTTTATGATAGGATAATAGATCATAGGATGATACGATCAGGTATCCCCCTTGTATAACGCTTATTTCAACAAAATATGAGGAAGCGCGGGCGGCATTTTTTACCCGAATAACAAGGCGGGCATACGCAATAAGACAAATCGGTCAGCTATAGCAGGAAACTGTTGCGATCACCTGCCCGGAGACCCATTCGTTCCGTTCGAACTGCTTTTTCTCGTCCTTTCCCGCGTCGGGTCAATGGGCAACTCATTCTTTTTCTTTATGGGGATCACCGGGCTGTTTCCCTCCTTCACCCTGGACTCCAGTTCGCAATAATCTTTTTGCATCTCCAGCAATTCAGCATGTGCCTGCATCATCTCTCTCTCCAATTCAGCAATGCGACGCTTCTTTTTTGCAATTTGCCGGCTCCTTCCCCAAAAACCTGCTAACATGGCGAACGCAAGCAGCGCTATCAATAGATAAATGTCGATTGAAATATCAAATAATGGCATAATAAGATCATTTTATGAATGAAGACCCGCCGCGGCGGATAGCCACGGTGGTAAATCAATACTGATCGAATCTACCGGAAAGGACAGCCGGGGAAAAAAAACGGGAACGGTTCGCGGAAGTAAAATTTATTCATAGAATACTGATTTGTTCCTGTAAAAATACCCCCTACCCCGCTGCTCTCTTTGCTCATAATCCTAAAAATACTCCGCAACCAGACAAACAGCATGTCCGACCTGTCTCACCTTGCTTTATGTATATTACAAAAACGCCATCCCAAAAAAGCCCTTCTTATCTGGCATATTCGTTTTTTTTCTACTATTTTTAGCCCTCAAGGTTAAGGCATGATAAGCAAGTTTATCAGGTTTTTGATTTTTATCCTGCTTATGCTGACAGTAACACCCGCTCTGCCTCAGCCCGAATTGGCAAACGGATATGCTATTCAGCATTTTACCGATGAAAATGGATTACCTCAGAACAGCATCAACGATCTGCTGTTCGATAAAGACGGCTATTTGTGGCTTGCCTCACAGGTAGGCCTGGTCCGCTTTAACGGCAGCTCCTTCAAATTGTACTACCCGGACGACAAACCCGTCATGGAATCCAATATTATCTACCTCGCTAAAAATGACAAGGGGGCCATTTATTTCCAGACCGATGATCGCAATCTGTATTGTTACGCAGGGAACAACAGCCAGTTCCTGAGTCCCGTCAATACCGCGGCTTTGAAAAAACCTTTTTTGCTCAATACCCGAAAACAGTTTTTCGATTTCACCGGATTCTTACGTAATACAGCACCCGGACCGGAAGCCGACCGGCGCCGGCAGATCTTCCGGGATCTTTTCGATCATAACGAGAACTTCTATGCTGCCGATTCCGGCCGGGTCTACCTCGTTTACCAGGACAGTCTCTACTATTATGACGGGAAGCTTCTGAAGCCGCTTGCCGGTCACTCCGGTCGCGCCACCCAATATCTGATGCAAGGCGGAAAGTTCTATCTCTTCGATGCATACAACGTCACCGCAGTCTACAAAGACGGCCGGCAGATATCGGGCTCCAGCTCTATCGAGGGGGCCCCGGATAGGGGCCCGGCCGGAGGCCCGGATAGGAGCCCGGCCGGAGGCCCGGATAGGAGCCCGGCCGGAGGCCCGGGCAAAGACGCGACCGGAACAGCATCCGCCAGTCAGGAGCTCCATCTTTATTCCTGCGGCAAGACGACCCACCTGCTGGTCGGCCACCGATTGTACCGGATCTTTCCGGCCGGAGAGCAAGGCCTGCGCGCAGTTTTCCTGATCAACCTGGATTTTATTCCCAGCATCTCAGCGGTGGAATACAATGCCGGGCTCGACCTGTTGCTGATCGCGACTCCCACGGAAGGCTTTTACCTCCTGCGGCGAAACAACTTCTACATCGGGGGCTGGTCCGCCGCACTCCGGCAGAATATGGCTCGTCACCTTTTCGGGCCGCTGGCCCTCCGGAATGGAAAAGAGATCCTTACCAATACTTTTTCCTTTCGGCCCGATGGTTGGTTCCAGCGGACAAAAGACAGCCTTCCCGCCTGGCAACAATGTCTCTATATCGACAGGCACGACCAGGTATGGGGTGCCATCTTTAATCTCCCCAGAAGACTCACTCCGGGTCTCCATCCCGTAGCCGTTCTGCCGGCGCTGGACTCCCATATCGTCGACTACGCGGAAGATTCGACGGATGGTCATTTCTACTGCCTGACAGAAAGATCGATCTGGCAATTGCAAAAAGATGGCTTCCGGCGCATTTTTACCCGTTCACCAAATCAGGCAAACAATCAATGCTTCTCCCTGACAGGGCCGCATCATTTTTTGGTGGCCACAGACGACGGCCTTATCGGGTATAACACGGCCAGCGGGGAAGCACGTCCTGTTCCCGAACTAAACCATGCCCAGGTAAGGGCTATCCATATCTGCCGGGACGGCTCCATCCTTGCGGGCACCTATGGTCAGGGCTACTTCTACTACTATCATGGCCGGTGGCTGGCCATGCCTCTCGATAAGAACGGGTTTCTCGTGACAGCCCATTGTTTTCTGGAAGACAAACAGTCGACGATCTGGATCTCCTGCAATAAAGGACTGTTCAAGGTTCCCAAAGCCGATATTGACGCCTGGGCGGCAGGCGAAAGCAGCCAACTGTATTATTATTATTATGGCCGGCAGGACGGTCTGCTGACAAATGAATTCAACGGCGGCTTTAGCGCCTCCGGGCTGATCACTTCGGATGGATTCGTGACCTTGCTGTCGATGAAAGGAATGGTATGCTTTTATACGGATTCCCTGCAAACGGATTTCCCGCACGGATCGATCGACATGACCCATATAGAAATCGACAGCAAACCGGTCGAACGATCGGATACCATCACCCCAGCGGCCGGCTACAATAACCTTTCGCTGGAGATCTCCTGCCCTTACCTGGGCAACCGGGACAATCTCTACCTGGAATACAATCTGAAAGGACTCAACGAGGAATGGAAGGAAATCCCCGCCGACGGCGTCATAAACCTCAACCGGCTGGCGCCCGGCACCTACGACCTGCGCGTTCGAAAGGTCAACGGGTTCGGAAAAGACAACTACCAATACAGGGACTGGACCGTCACCGTGCCACGGCTCTTTTACAAGACGAGCTCCTTCCTGATCGGACTGGGCCTGGTCGTTTTGGTCTTGTTGATCCTGCTGGCACAGAACCGGCTCAAACTGGCCGAAAAGAAGAAAGAGGTCCGGATAAAAGCGGAAAAATTGAGAGGTACCGTCATCCGCCTGGAAGAAACCGTGGCCAAGCTGCAGCAGTCCGAACAAGCCCTGGTAAAAACAAGCGCCCAGCGTGAAAAACTGATCTCGCTTGTCATCCATGATCTGCGCTCGCCGCTGCGATTCCTCACCATGCTGGCCGGCGATCTGCATGATAACCAGCCCAACCTCTCCCCAACGGAAATGAAGGAGCGGACATACTGGGTTAAAAAGGGAGCCCAGGACATCTATCATTTCTCAGAAGACTTTTTACTGTGGGTGACCAGCCAGAAAGACAATTTCAGCATCAGCAGCAGGCTGTTCGCCATCCGGCCCCTCCTCCAGGAGATCTATGATTTCTTTAGCGAACAGGTACAGCAAAGAGGCAACCATATTTCCTATGAAGCCGATGAACAGCTGATGGTCTATTCAGATCCGCACGTCCTGATCACGATCATCCGCAACCTCGTGGATAACGCGAATAAATATACAAGCCAGGGCTCTATTTGCATCCACGCCCTGCAACGGGAACAGCAGGTGCTGATTTGTATTACCGATACCGGGAAAGGCATGACCCCTCAACAGATAGCCGCTTTTCTTGGAGAGGACAGCCTGGAAAACCTGAGCAGCGGAAGCCAGCTGGGCCATAAATTTATCTTCGACCTTACCCAGCGGCTAAATGGCGTTCTGGCTGTCGAAAGCGAAGAACAAAAGGGAACAAAAGTGACGCTGAGGCTGCCCGCCAGCTAAGCGCCCATCTGCTTTTTATATTTCCCGGGTGTTATCTGATATACCTTCTTAAAAGCCAGGATATAGTTGCTGATGCTGGAATAACCGATCTCATACGCAATCTGGCTGATGGACTTTGCATTATCCGCGATCATCTCCTTCGATTTCTCGATCCGCTTATTCCGGATATATTCCGAAATCGTCATGCCGTGGATCGATTTGAACAGGAAGTTCAACCGATGATAACTGGTGTAGGTCTTTTTCAGAATGGAATCGACCGTAAACGTGTCCGAACAGTAGTATTCGGAGATATAAGATTCTACTTCCCGGATCAGACTAAGGTCATCTTCGTTTTCAATATCGGAAGCCGTGCTTACACCCAGCAGGCTCCGATGCCGGTTGCAGAGGAAATATTCCAGCAGACCAAGCGCATTGTTCTGGAACCGCAGCAAGTCTTCCCGCCCGTCTTCCACATGCGTCAGGGCAGCCGAGAACAGCGACATTTGTCGTCTGCCCAAGCGGCAGGTGATAACATTTCCTTCGGTTTGCAGCACCTGTTCGATCTTTGAAAAGGACGGATTTTCCTTGAGAAAAAGCCCGATCCAGGAATCCGGAAGGAATAAGACCAGGGCCGAGAAATGGATGGGACCCGAAGACTGAAAGAGCAGGGGCGCGCCAACCGACAAAAGTCCCATTCCGGGACTGGCAGACTGACCCTCCTGCCCGGGCCGGTTTACCGGCCGGACGACTAACTCTCCTTTGTAGTGGATAAAGCTAAGGGTAAGTCCCTTTTCACCGAATTCCGGCCCTGCGAGCGCCAGCTGTGCGGTTGATACTTTTACGGTAGCTACCTTCAGGCCTACCGGCAGGGACAGCAGATGCCAGTGCAGAGCCATGTGGTTCTTTTGCGGAACAGGATCTTGGAGTTTCATAGTAAATTATATCGGGGTTAGTATTAAGGGCAATGTTATCAGCGGGCGCTGTCAATGAGGGTTGAGATAGTGCCAGGGAGAAAAGCCGTACTCCTTCTTAAAGGCCAGGGTAAAATGAGAGGGGTTCGAATACCCGATCTCCGTGGCCACCACTTTTACCGGTACTTTGCTATCCAACAGCTTCCGGGCATGCTCTAATTTATTCTTCTGATAGTATCCAAACAGGGTCTCACCATAGTATTTTTTGAATTTGGTCTTAAGGCTGGTCGGGCTCATCGCTGAAATCCGGGACAATTTTTCAATCCCCGGGAACTCTTTTTTATAGTGAAGACAGAGATATTGTTCGACCCGCGAAAGACTGTGCGTGTCCTGCATGCTGAGCGCATTCCCGTCCCTGCTCAGCTTGTCCATCACAAAGAACTGCTGCAGCAGGTATTCAACCAAAATGGAGATATTACGAATCGTAAACAGCTCCCGGAAAGGATGCTGTACGATCTCCGACATAAAGTCCTCCAGCAAAAGCCGGTATTTAAAGGTAATGGGCCAACTAAGCGAATGCTCATGACCGGCAGATTCTAAAATGGAGTTGATAGCGCCCGCATCGAAATCCTGGATCAGATGCTCAAGGCCCGATTTCCGAACCCTGACAAGCAACGAGCGGATAACCTTATCCCTGGGATAAGTGATCACCCTTCCATAGGCGACATCGGTGATAGATACGGTGGAATTCTGCCATTCAGGTGAAGAAGGGACGACAGAGACCGCGGCGTCATTATCGGTTTTCCCGGCTATATCGATCTCATCAAAACTTAAAATATAGGTAGACTCACCAAGGGAGGGCAGGAAATTAAAGACCAGATCTTCCGTCAGCATGGATACATTCACGGCCAGCACTTCTATGCCGGCGGCAATACCTGACACTGTAACAAAGCCCTTACCAGTCTTTCCTGAGAAATAAAGCACTGAATCCGATACAATACAAGACTTGTCTTCTGCAATCACCTCAAAACACTTCAGAAAAGATTCTGAATTTTCAAGAGATACATAACTCATTGAGTATAATTTATTCTCCGGTTTATTGTCCCTTTGCCGCTCAATCAGCGACAAGGTATTAATTAGGGTTTCGTATTTTTGTAGCGAAAGAATGAATTGAAGGTAGTTTATTTACTACGATTTATCGGTGTAAACACTTATCCGTCAATCCGCTCTTGTCTTTTATCGCCGATGAAAAACGGCGGGTGATTATCTAATGTCTCCTTTTCTTGAAATATTTACGCCGTCATCCGTTCCTATGTTTAAAATCCGAACCCAATATGCACCAACCCGCCAAAAGCTGCGCTGACACTGATCTGCGCTCTTTGCTTAAGCACCAGCACAAGACTGTCTATTCGGTCTGCCGTCTTTTTGCCCGCTCTTATAAAGAACATCAACGTCTTTTTATTAATATCATTGCCGCGGCTTCCCAGAATATCCGGTCCCGGAAGGAAGGAAGCGATAAACAGACCATGCTTTGGCGCGCCTGCATCAATATGGCTGCCCTGCATTCCATCGGGATGGAGGATGAATCCAACCGGGCCATGCAATTCAAATCTCCTGACTACCAGAAATCCATGACGGAATTAGGAGACGCTATCGGGAACGCTTCCGATTATGAAAAATTCCTCCTTTTTATCGGATTTGAAAAGATAGGTTCCGAAGACCTCTTTGGACCGGTCCAACGATCGGCCGGGCGGCCTGCCAAACCGGCTCATTTCATCCCCTATCTAAAGGAAAAACTAGTATGGAGTTAAATAAAGTACAGCAGCAGTGGGATGGTTTTCCCGAGGTATCGATGGAAGAACGGCCCGTCTTATCCTCCGATCTGGAAAAACTGGTCGTCAAAAACCCATTGTCCGACGCTTTTTATCTCCGGAAAAAGCTGCTGGCGAGGATCATCTTATTTTCGGTACTGTGGCTGCTGAATGTCTGGCTGCTCAGAGCTCAATGGAAAGGCAACGGAAATGACTTTTACCTGCACACCGCTTTTTTTCTCCTCCTGACCTGGTCGATATACTTTCACCTCCGCCTGCTCCTGTTCGCTGATTATCCTACCCTGCTCTCCCTACCCCTCATACCTTTTCTGGATAAGCTGGAGATCGTGCTGGACAAATATATTACTTCCTTTAAATTGATCTGCGCCATCAGCGCCTTCAGCCTGGTGGTCCTATTCGAACAATGGGTAGCCCGGACCAACCCATCCATCTACGAATCGTTTAGCCAGCGGGACTGGTTCAAGTGGCTGCTGCTGATCTTTCTGACCGTCAGCTTCGACATCCTCCTTTTACATACGGTCATCCCCCGATACCGGAAATTGCTCGCGACCGTCCAGAAATATCGGGTCGGGATTTTGTCAAAAGCCCAAAACAAGTAAGAAGATAAATAAAGATACCCGGCCGCGTTTCCCATATAGCAATATCATTTATATTTGGGCACTGTCCCCTTCAAACCAAGAAAATGCAGAATATTCTTATCGCAGATGATCATTCCATTGTCAGAGCAGGGCTGAAACTGCTGATCAACAATTCTATCCGGGATGTGTCACTCGATGAGGCCGAGGACGGGGAGGCCGTAATAAAAAAACTGAAGTCCGCTTCTTTCGACCTGCTGATACTGGATATCAATATGCCGCATACGGAATCCTTCAGCCTTACAGCTTACCTGTTAAAAGAATACCCCGGGCTGAAGATCATCATCTTTACCATGAACCAGGAAGTCTTTTTTGCCAAACGATTCCTAAAGATCGGCGCACACGGCTACCTGAATAAATATTCAAAAGAAGCAGAGATAAAATACGCTATTCAGAAAGTATTGGGGGGGAAAAAATATATCAGCGACAACCTGGCCGAGATCCTTTCCGGTGAGCTGACCCGGAAGAAAAAGGACAACCCGTTCGAAGATCTTTCCGACCGGGAATTCGAGGTGGTGCTCCAAATGCTGAAAGGCAGCTCGGTCTCCGAAATAGCCAATACGCTCAGCCTTCACAAGTCTACCGTCGGCACGCACAAAACCCGCATCCTCGACAAGCTGAAGATCTCCAATACCGTGGAGTTGATCAACCTGGCCAGGTTGTATGAGATTATTTGATAGCCGGCTCCAGGTTGAAGAATTTTTCCAGCGCTTTTCTCACCCCGTCATTGTTATTCGTGTCCGTCACATAATCCGCCAATGCCTTTATATCATCCGGCGCATTGCCCATCGCGACACCCATTCCTGCAAACCGGATCATTTCGATATCGTTGTAGTTATCCCCCATGGCAATGATTTCCGACGGATCCAGCTTCATCCGCTCACTGATAAATTTCACCGCATTGGATTTTGATCCGGCCTTGTCCATCACTTCCAGATAGGTGTCCTTGGAAGGATAGATATTCAGCTTCCCGTCGTAAATGGAACGGAGATGCTGCTGGATCTCCAGGATAGCGGGCGGTTCGCTCATCACCATCATCTTATTGGGAGCTATTTTCCGGGCAGCCCAGTCCTTTACCAGCTCCGCTATAGGGCCAATCTTTATTTTTACGTCCATGATCTTTTGCTCATGTTCCGTCCAGGCATCATTGACTTCGGAATACCATTCCCGCTGCAGATAATAGGCAATGGTTGCCTTAAAAGGCCTCACCTGTTCAGCCACGGCAAGGACCGTCGGCAAATCGATCTGTGCCTGAAAGATGGGCTGCTCCATCTCGACAATATAGCTTCCGTTCAGCGTGATAACGGGATAGTGATCCGGGATACCGATTTCATGAAACGTAGGCAGCACCGCATTCAAAGGTCTGGCGGAAACCAGGATAACCGGTATTCCCCTGCCCGTCAGTGTCCTTATCGTTTGCTCCGTCGCTTCGCTGACCGAATGGTCGCTCCGCAGCAGCGTACCGTCCATATCGAGAAATACTGCTTTATACATGGCCGCAATTTAAAGAACTACACGCGGATATAAATCTTTTTCTTGTCCAAAATCTTGCCCACACTCCAGCAGATCATCATATAGAGAAGTGCAAACAATAAGGAGCCAAATGCACCGGGCACAATCGACATAATACCCCGGGCAGAAGATTCAGCCAGATTTCCGTCCTGACCGACGGGAATAACAAATAAGATCACGATCAACAGCTCCGATACAATGTAAATAAACAAGGGATTTTTTCCAAACACCGCGAAAAACGGCGTCCATTTGACCTTCCCTCTGAACTCGATAAAGTAAATAAGAAAAGACAACAAGACGATATCGATGCCAACCGTCAGCATCACATAAGAGCTCGTCCAGATTTTCTTGTTGATCGGAAAAACGAGGTTCCAAAACCAGGCAAGCGCCAGAAACCCGCATCCCCAGAGCAACAGCTTCGCCAAACCCTCATAGGTCTTCCCATGTTTGCTGACAAAGACTCCCGTAAAGTAACCGACGATGACATTGACGATCGCCGGTAACGTACCGAGGATACCCTCCGGATCAAAGGCCACACCTCCATTTTCACCCCCATGATACAGATGAGGCTCACCCAATACCAGCAGATCCAACCGCTGGCCGGCGTTGGTGGTCATCCCGAAGGGATCTCCCCCCGCGACCGGAAACAACAGCAGGAGTGCCCAATAACCAAGCAACAGCAATACCGATACAACAATCACGGTCCGCGCAGAACAATAGTAGATCAGCAGCGAGGCTGCGCCATAACAAAGCGCAATCCGCTCCAGCACACCCAGGATCCGCGTATGCGAAATAGGGTTCAGCACCCAATGTCCGTTGTCGCCGATATGGAAGAAAGGAAACCAATAAATAAGATACCCGATCAAAAAGATGATCATCGTCCGTTTCAGGATCTTCCACACTACCGCACCCTGCCCCATCGTTTCAAACTTTTTCATGGCAAAGCTCAGCGCGTTGCCAACGGCAAACAGGAACGAAGGAAAGACCAGGTCGGTCGGCGTAAAGCCATGCCAGGCGGAATGCTGAAGCTGAGAAAAAGAATCGGTCTCACTACCCGGCGTATTGACGATGATCATAAAACATACGGTCATGCCCCTGAAGATATCGAGGGCCAGCGAACGATTGGAGGAAACAGCAGGCGAAGCAGTCGTCATGTGTTGGTTTTTTGGGGACGGGAATATAGGCAAAATAATTTATACCTTACCAATATTTCAGGGGCATAACCGTTATAAGGTGCAACAAGGGAACCTCTTTAAATCCTTTTCTAAGTGACTTGAAAACCAAAACGTTATATTTAAAGTTCGTCCTCGGAACTATTTCCGCGCTACTGCTTGCCCTCTCTTTCGCCGTCGCCCAGCCCAACCCGGCGTCCCGGTTCAAAGAAGGCGTTATTACCGGCGACCGTAACATCAGCACCGGCCGGCTCCAAAAAGAATCCCTGCGCTCCGTTCATTTCGAAGGCAAATATTATGTCCTTTTACAATTCGACAGGTTGCCCGATCCCCAACAGAAAAAAGAACTGGCCGGGCTCGGTGTCCGTCTTTTCGATTACATCCCGGAACACAGCTACCTGGCAGAGATCGGAGACAGTTTTTCCACAGCCGACCTGAAAAGATATTCGGTGAATGGCGTATCTTCTATTCCCGTCGCTTTCAAACTGGCCAGCCGGCTGGCACAACATCCGGACGACTATCTCCACAACCCCGATGGGCTGATCGCCGTCAACTGGTTTGGCAGCCTGGACTCCATCGAAGTTTGCCGGCAAATCGCCGCCACCGGCGCAGCCATTATCCCTACCCGGATCAAACCTGCCCGGACCGTTTTTATCCGGGTCACGGCTTTCAGCACCCTTCAGAAGATTATCGCCCTGCCTTTTATCAGCTATCTCGCCCCCCAGCCGATGACACCCCGGGCGCTCAACTATAACAACCGGGCAGCACATGGGGCAGACGCGCTCGGCGCCGCCACCGGCAGGAACCTGCAAGGTGACGGTGTGGTCATAGGTGTAGGCGACGATACCGACCCCTATACCCATGTCGATTTTACCGGACGGGAGATCGACCGGTTCTCCGCGCCCCCGGGGAGCGGCCATGGCGTTCATACGTCGGGAATAGCCGGCGGTGGTGGTATCCTGAACCCTTATTTCCAGGGTATGGCCCCGCATTCGACGATCCTCAGCCAGTATTTCAGCGATGTCCTGGTCAACGCCCCGGTGTACCTCAACGACTATGACATGATCCTGACCACCAATTCGTATACGGATTATGGTTATGGCTGCCAGTACGACGGCCAGTATGATTACCTGGCTAATTATACCGATGCGCAGGCTTACGCCTATCCAGCCCTGCTGCATAGCTTTGCCGCCGGCAACGACGGCGATTATACCTGTACTCCCTTCCCCCTGCAATATGCCACCATCAAATCAGGTTTCCAGTCAGCCAAAAACGTACTGACCGTCGGCGATATCTATAATGCCAATTATACCATCAACAACGCTTCCTCCTGCGGACCCGATGGCGACGGCCGGATAAAGCCGGAGATCGTCACGGGTGGAACCAATATCTATTCTACGTGGCCATATAATTCATATATATCGGCTACGGGAACCAGCATGTCCTCGCCAACCGCCGCCGGCACCCTGGCCCTGCTGGTTCAGCGTTACCGGCAATTATACCCCGGTACCGATCCGTCTTCGGCCCTCCTGAAGGCACTGATCTGTAATACCGCCACCGACCTCGGCAACCCCGGCCCCGATTTTATTTTCGGGTTCGGTTCGCTCAACGCCCTGGCAGCCGACCAAACGCTCGAAAGCAATCAATTCAGCACCGGCTCCGTCAGCAATGGCGGATCTGTCCCTGCCACCATCACCGTGCCCGCCGGCGCCCAGCAGCTCCGCGTCATGCTGTGCTGGACGGACTATCCGGCAGTACCCTATGCAGCTACTACGCTGGTCAACAACCTGGATCTCACGGTAACGGACCCTGGATCTGTGCTCCATCATCCGCTGGTCCTCAACCCCGATCCGGCCCATGTAGGCGATATAGCCGTAGAAGGGATCGATACCCTAAACAATATTGAACAGGTAGTCATCAACAACCCCAGCGGCGGCAGCTTCACCATCAACGTCAGCGGGACCAGCGTCCCCCAGGGACCACAGGCTTACGCGCTTACCTACGAGGTCATCCAGCCCGGTGTCCAATTGCTCTACCCTTATGGCAACGAGACCTGGGTACCCGGCACGACCGAAAATATCCGGTGGAACGCCTATGGCACCTCGACCAATACCTTCACCATCGACTATTCCACCGACAACGGCAGCACCTGGACCACGATCAGCAATACTGTACCGGCCACCAGCAGCGGCGTCTACCCCTGGACCGTACCCGCTGCCGCCACCGACGGCGCCCTCATCCGGGTGACGGCCAACAGCACGGCCTACAGCGATCAAAGCCATTACCCGATCACCATCCTGGGACAGCCAACCCTTACCGCGACCAACCCCTGTCAGGGCTATATCAACATGATCTGGACCTCGGTCCCCTCAGCCACCAGCTATGATGTGATGCGACTGACGGGCGATACTATGCAGAAGATCGCCAGTACCACGGATACCACGTATCTGCTCGGCAACCTGAGCCGCGACAGCAGCTATTGGGTGTCTGTCCGGGCCGTTAACGGCTCCAGCACCGGCAGAAGGGCCGTCGCCGCCAACATAATCCCTTCGCTGGGCGCATGCGCTCTGACCTCCCTGAACAATGATTATACCATCGATTCCCTCATCGGTCCTTTAACCGGCCGCTTGTTTACCTCGACCCAATTGGGCAGTAGCACCCCTATCAGCGTGGAGTTAAAGAACCTGGGTACCATCCCCCCGGGGACTTCGTTCACCCTGTCCTACCAGGTCAACGGCGGCAGCACCGTGACGGAAACCACCAGTGCGGTCGTAGTACCAGACGGCACTTATGACTATACCTTTACAACCCCCTACGATTTTTCCGCCGCCGGCGTTTATGCCTTGCAGATATGGGTATCCTACCCCGGCGATCCGCAACCCGGTAACGATACCCTCCATGCGACGATCAAACAGCTCAGCAATGACCCCGTCACGCTAAACCCCGCCTATACCGAAGGGTTCGAATCCGCCGCCGCCGGGTCCTACGGCTCTCCTACTCACGGCTTCACCGGACTGGATCGCGCTGATTTTTTTTCCGATACCACCAACGGAAGGGCCAGCACCTTTATCAACACGGGCTTTGCCAGGACGGGTAACCGCTGCGCTACACTGGACGCCGTGCACTATAGCCCGGGTCCTACCTCCGACAGCCTGATCACTACCTTTAATCTCTCGGGTTATTCCGCCGCCAACCAGCTCTGGCTGGATTTTTATTACCAGAACCAGGGGACGACCTTCAGCCTGCCCGGCAACGAGGTCTGGATCCGGGGTACTGACCAGTCCGCGTGGATACCCGTCTATACGCTGGACTCCGGCGCGGCCAATATCGGGATCTACCAGCCGTCTTCTCATATCGATATCACCGGACTCCTGAAATCCGCCGCCCAAACCATCGGAAGCAGCTTCCAGGTCAAATTTGGCGAGGAAGGCTATACCTCCACCACCGACGTCATACCTGACGGCGATCTTAACAATGGCTATTCCTTCGATGATATTACGATCACGCTGGCCACCAACGATATTGGGATACTCGCCCTGCTGACGCCGGATACGGCGAGTCTCTGTTCGCTGTCCAATGCCGAGACCATCAGCGTGAAGGTGAAAAATTACAGCTCGTCGGCAGCCGCCAATATTCCCGTTACCTATTCCATCAACGGGGTCACCATAACGGAAACCATCCCTTCCATCAATGCGAACGACTCGGTCGTCTACAGCTTTTCCCAAACGGCAGACCTGTCTGCCTGGCAAGCCTATACGATCCGCGCCTGGGTCCATTATCCGGGTGATACCTATGCTGCCAACGACACCCTGTCCCCCGTCAATTTCCAGACCGTTCCGCTCATCTCCACCTTCCCCTATCTGGAGGGCTTCGAAAACAATAACGGGTACTGGTATACGGGTGGCATCAATAGCAGCTGGCAATGGGGCACACCGCAAAAGACCATCATCGACAAAGCCGCCAATGGCTCCAAATGCTGGGTCACCAGCCTGACGGGAGACTATAACAATAATGAGCTATCCTATTTGTATTCACCCTGCTTCGACCTCAGCAGCCTCAACCAGCCCGAGCTTTCCTTCAGCCATATCTTCCAGACGGAAGACGACTGCGACTGCGACTATCATTGGGCCGAATACAGCACCGACGGAGTGACTTGGATCAAGCTGGGCAATGTCGGCAGCGGCACCAACTGGTACGACAACGCCATCCGACAGGCCTGGCAGCAATCGTATACCAAATGGCATGTATCGAGCTACTATATTCCGGTCAATTCGTCCCGGGTCCGGTTCCGCATCGTCATGAGCAGTGACCCGGCGACGACTTACGAGGGAGTGGCCGTCGACGACATCCATATCTTCGACGGAGCGCCCGTCTATGCGGGCCCGGATATTACCAGCGGCCTGGCGCAACCCGTCAGCGGCAACGCCTGGATCCCCTTCAGCATGGGTGGCGGACAGGTGGCTGCCATCAACCCCAATGGCCAGGACCTGGGACTCACCAATGTAAGAGTGTATTTTAATTCTACCGGTTCTGTCCGCCATGACAGCCTCCAGTATTACCTCGACAGAAATATCGTCATCCAGCCATCCAACCCCCCTTCGGACAGCGTGTCGGTCCGGTATTATTTCCTCGACAGCGAGGCAGACAGCCTGATCGGCGCCACCGGCTGCCCATCCTGCACGACGATCGCCGATGCCTACCAGTCCGGTGTAGCCCAATACAGCAGCCCGGCGCCGGCGGAAGAAGACAGCACCCTGGTCAACGATACAAGCGGTCTCTGGCAATTCCACGCCCCGCACCAGGGGGTAAGCATCATCCCGAATGACAACGGCTATTATGCAGAATATTCCGTGGGCGGGTTCTCCGAATTCTGGATCTGCAACCAGGCGCCGGTGCAGCCCGCCAATTCCGTTCCGGCCCTGCTATCCTTTACCGCCGTGAAGTCGGGCACTTCCGCGCTCCTGCAATGGAGCGCAATCCACGATGCCTCCTTCCTTGAATATACCATCCAAAAAGGCGCCGACAGTATACTCTTTACCGATCTGGACTCCCTGCCGCCTTTGACGGACGGCAACCCGGTCCATTCCTACCAATACACCGACCCTAACCTCCTGCCCGGCACGACCTGGTATCGTCTTCGAATGACGGACCTTAACGGGAACATCAGTTGGTCGGCCATCCGGTCGGTCACCATAGCGGGCGCCGGCGGCCTTATCACCGTCTATCCCAACCCCGTCCCGGACGGCACCGTCTATATCAGCAGCACCGTCAATTGCAGAAGGATCCGGCTGATGGATGTGCTCGGCAGGCTTATCCTGGACCAGGATGTGCAAGGCTATCTGCAAACGGTGCCGGTCGCAAGGCTTGCCCAGGGTATTTATCTCCTTGTCGTCGACACGGATACGGGCAGACAGGTACAAAAGGTTTTTGTTAAATAGGGGTCGGCCATAGCCTTAAGCTCCTTATATTTGCCACCCCCGGGGCCGGTAGGCCGTCCGGGGACCCCAAAAAAGTATATACCAATGAAGTTCAACCGAGTAAACAATGTCGTAGGCTGGATCGTGGGACTGATTGCCTGCACCGTCTTTGTTATGACCATGGAAGCCACCGGCAGCTTCTGGGATTGCGGCGAGTTCGTCTCCAGCTGCTATAAGCTGCAGATCCCCCATCCCCCCGGCGCCCCGTTGTTTATCCTCCTGGGCCGGTTCTTTATCATCCTGTTTGGCGACAGCCCCCATACTGCCGCCCGCGGTGTCAACTTTATGAGCGCTATCGCCAGCGGCCTGTCCATCCTCTTCCTGTTCTGGTCCATCACCCATTTCGCCCGCCGGATCGTCCAGAAAGGCAATGTCAGCACCGAGCCGGATCGCCGGCAAGTGTTTACGATCATGGCCGCCGGCGTCGTCGGCGCCCTGGCTTACACCTTCTGCGATTCCTTCTGGTATAGCGCCGTCGAAGGCGAAGTCTATGCCTCCTCGGCCTTCTTCACCGCCCTGGTCTTCTGGGCCATCCTCAAATGGGAAGAGCAGGCCGACAAACCAGGCGCAGACAAATGGATCATCTTTATCTTTTACATGATGGGGCTTTCCGTCGGCGTTCACCTGCTCAACCTGCTGACCATCCCCGCTATCGTAATGGTCTATTATTTCAAACGCTATAAGCCAACCCTCTGGGGCACCATCATCGCCTTTGTCATCGGCTGCGTCATCACCGGCTCCGTCCTGAAATTTGTGATCCAGTATACCATCAAGGGCGCGGGCGCCTTCGACATCTTCTTTAAAAATTCGCTCAGCCTGCCCTTCTTCACGGGCTTCGGTTTCTTCTTCCTGCTGTTGACCGTCATACTGGTGGTCATCCTCCGCTGGGCTGTCCGAAAAAAATACTATTACCTGAAGATGTCGGTCTGGTGCATCGGCTTTATGCTGCTCGGCTATTCCACCTACTTCACCACTATGATCCGCAGCAATGCCGATCCCGCCATCGATATGTACAATGTCGACAACCCCGTCAGCCTGGAAGGCTATCTCAGCCGCGACCAATACGGCGACTGGCCCATCCTCTACGGCCCCGATTATACCGATCAGCCCCCCCAAACGGAAGGGTCCGATCTTTATGTAAAAGGACCGGACAGGTACGAGGTCGCCGGCAAGACGGTCGGCCAGGACTGGGGCAACACGCCCTCGGCGCATATTTTTCCCCGCCTGTGGAACAGCAGTAACGAACGGCAGGAAGTAAACACCTACAAGAAATTTGGCCATATCGAGGAAGGCGATCAGCCCACTATGGCCGACAACATCAAATACTTCTGGAACTATCAGACCAACTGGATGTTCCTGCGCTATTTCCTGTGGAGCTATGCCGGAAAACAGAACGACCTGGAGGGCTTCGGCAATGTGCGCGACGGCAACTGGATCACCGGCATTTCCTTCTTCGACGACGCCCGGCTGGGCGATCAAAGCAAAATGCCCGACAGCATCCATACCAACAACAAGTCGTACAACCGGCTGTTTATGCTGCCGCTGATCCTGGGTTTCCTCGGGCTCGTCTTCCAATTCATGCGACACCGGAATGATTTCTGGATCGTCATGCTGCTCTTTTTCTTTACCGGCTGGGGCATCGTGATCTACCTCAACCAGGCAGGACTCCAGCCACGCGAACGGGACTATGCCTATGCCGGCGCCTGTTATGCTTTTGCCATCTGGATCGGACTGGGGGTGATCTGGGTACAGGAATTCCTGGCCACCTATGCCTTCAAAGGCAAGCTGGACCTGGCGAATTATGTGGCGGCCGGACTTTGCTTCCTGGGTGTCCCTGTGCTGATGTGCAACCAGGAATGGAACGACCACGACCGTAGCAAGAAAACGCTGGCCCGTGACCTCGCGAAAGACTATCTCGAAAGCTGCCCGCCAAACGCGATCCTCTTTTCCTTTGGCGACAACGACACTTACCCGCTCTGGTATGCACAGGAAGTAGAAGGTATCCGCCCCGACGTTCGCGTCATGGTCAATACCCTCCTGGGTACCGATTGGTACATGAACCAGCTGCGCTACAAGATCAACGAGAGCGCACCGTTCGATGTCATCTTTACACCGGAACAGATCATGGGCGATAAACGGAACGTGGCTTATTTCAACGATAAGCTGACCGGCTTCGATGCGAATAAATATTATGATCTGTACGATATCCTGAAAGACGTCGTTGGCAGCGACGACCCGAAATATACCCAGCAGACGGAAGGAGGACAGGAGATCAATATCATCCCCACGCATAAATTCTCGGTTCCCGTCGATCTGAATACCGTTCGCAACAACGGAATGGTACATCCCGGCGACAGTGTGGTCAGCGAGCTGCACCTCGACCTGCCGGCCGACAAACGTTATTTGCTGAAAAACGACCTGGCCCTTCTCGCCGTGATCGCCACCAGCAAGTGGCAGCGCCCGGTCTGCTTCACTTCGCCACAGGAGCTGAACGATCTTGGCCTGACCAAATATGTCCGGCTGAGAGGCCTGTCCTACGAACTGGTACCGGTAGAAAACGCCAATGCCCGCTCCGCCGACGCAGTAGACAACGATGTGGCCTATAAGACCATTATGGAGAAATTCGCCTATGGCGGCGCCGGCACCCCCGGTGTCTACTATGACGAAGAGAACAGACGCCACCTCAATACGATCAAGTTCGCCCATGCCCAGCTGGCAGAAAGCCTGGTGGCCGCCGGGAAAAAAGATTCTGCGCGCAAAATCCTGGAACATTTCGATCAGAATGTGCTGCAATCCAATTTCCCTTATGGCATGACCTCCAACCAGAGCAACCTGCATGACTATTTCTCCTTCCGGTTCCTGGAGGCCTGCTATACATCCGAAGACTGGACCCTGGCCAAAAAAGTGAATGCTTCGCTGAAAAAAGATCTCGATCAGCAAATGCGCTATTATAAATCGCTGGGTGACAATGGCATCAATATGACGGATGAACAGCTGGCCATCAATTCCCAGATGCTGCTGCAAAATAAAGGCGGCAATCTGAGCGACCGGCAGGCGGATTTTGCCCAGGATATCCTTTCCTCCTACCAGATGCTGATGCAGCTCGGTGAGTGGGAAAAACAGTATTCCAAAGGCGCGCCGCCCGCTGCTGGCAATACGCCGGCCACCACGCCGTTAAAGTAAACTTCCCCTATCCAGTATAAAAAAGAGCCTTAAGGCTCTTTTTTTTGCTTATATGCCAATTGCCCATTATCTTTGTCCATCATAATGGTAGACATTTAAAAAATGACAACGCACTCCTTCCATCTGTTGCCTTCCTTGCTCCTCCACGACAAGCCCTGCTGTTGTTGCTGTTGATCCCTGTCTTCCCCTGTCCTTGTGCGGACAGCTGTTTCCAAAAAACAATCACCACTACGGATCATGGACAATACCACAACAACATATTTCTCAACCCAATTACCCGACCAGATTAGTCGATTATCGATCGCCGACGCCCTGGCCACGCTGACCGACCGGTTCCCGGGACAGACCACGTTTTCGACCAGCTTTAGCCTGGAAGACCAGGTGATCGCACATCATATCCTGTCCGCAGGCCTGCCCGTGTCTATCTTCACCCTGGATACCGGCCGGCTTTTCGCCGAGACCTATTCCGTTTGGAGCGCCACCAACAGCCGGTATGATACAAAAATAACAGCCTACTATCCCGACCGGACCCTCCTCGAAGCCTGGCTAAGCGAAAAAGGGCCCAACGCTTTTTATGAGTCGGTAGCCAACCGTAAAAATTGCTGCCATATCCGTAAGGTAGAGCCACTGAAAAGGGCCTTACAAGGCCAGGCCGTATGGGTTACCGGCCTGCGGGAGGAACATTCCCCGGAAAGACAGGACCACGCTGTCCTGGAGTGGGATGACGCCAACAAAGTAATAAAATATAACCCGCTGCTGCACTGGGACACCGCAGCGGTCAAAGCCTATATCGACAGGCATAATGTCCCATATAATCCACTGCATGACAAGGGGTTTGTCAGCATCGGCTGCGCTCCCTGCACCCGCGCCATCCGGGCCGGTGAAGATTTCCGGGCCGGAAGATGGTGGTGGGAAGAGAACAGTAAAAAAGAATGTGGCTTACACGCCGCCGACCATGTCGCCCCGGCGGCCCCTGGTCCCCATAAAAATGAACTATGAGCATTGAAACGACATCATCATTGGATTACCTGGACCAACTGGAGTCAGAGGCGATACATATCCTGCGGGAAGTGGCGGGACAATTTGAACGACCCGCCCTGCTGTTCAGCGGCGGAAAAGACTCCATCACCCTGGTACACCTGGCGCTGAAAGCCTTCCGACCCGGACGCCTGCCTTTCCCCCTCGTCCATATCGACACCGGTCACAACTTTCCCGAAGCCCTCCGCTTCCGGGATGAGCTCGCCGCCGGGATCGGAGAACGCCTGGTCGTCCGCCAGGTGGAAGATACCATCCGCCAGCGTAAGCTGACGGAGCCCCGCGGCAAATTCGCCAGCCGCAACGCCTTGCAGACCTTCACCTTGCTCGATACCATCGACGAGTTTGGCTTTGACGCCTGCATCGGTGGCGCCCGCCGGGATGAAGAAAAAGCCCGGGCTAAAGAGCGGATCTTCTCCGTTCGCGATGAATTCGGCGGCTGGGACCCCAAAAGACAAAGGCCCGAGCTGTGGAATATCTATAACGGCAGGATCGGCAAAGGAGAAAATGTGCGGGCCTTCCCTATCAGCAACTGGACCGAGCTCGACATCTGGAATTATATCCGCCGGGAAAAGATAGCCCTGCCTTCTATCTACTTCGCCCATGAACGCGAAGTGATCCATTATGAAGGGCAGTGGGTAGCCCTGTCCCCCTTCGTCCGCGTGGACGCGGAGGACCAGGTGGAACTGCGGCAGGTGAGATACCGTACCGTAGGAGATATGACCTGCACGGCAGCCGTGGAATCATCGGCCGCCGGCATCGACGATATCATCCGGGAAATAACGGCTACCCGTACCAGTGAGCGAGGCGAAACACGGATCGACGACAAGGTGTCCGAAGCCGCAATGGAGGACCGTAAGAAGAACGGCTATTTTTAACCAGGTTCCGCGCGGGCCAACCCGGCCCGGAGCCTATAACCGACCACGATGGACCTACTTCGATTTATAACGGCCGGCAGCGTAGACGACGGGAAAAGCACCCTGATCGGCCGCCTCTTATATGACAGCAAAAGCATCCTGACCGACCAGTTGGAAGCCCTGGAACGTCACAGTAAACGTAAAGAAGACGGCGGGATCGATCTGGCCCTCCTTACCGACGGGCTTCGCGCCGAGCGTGAACAAGGCATCACCATCGACGTGGCTTATAAGTATTTTTCCACCCCCCGGCGGAAATTCATCATTGCCGATGCACCGGGACATATCCAGTATACCCGCAACATGGTGACGGGCGCATCCAATGCCAACCTGATCATCCTCCTCGTTGACGCCCGGAACGGTATTGTAGAACAAACACGCCGCCATTCCATCATCGCCTCCCTGCTCAATATCCCGCATGTGATCGTCGCCATTAACAAGATGGACCTCGTGGACTATTCTCAGGATCGGTACAACGACCTGGTGATCGACTACGCCGCCATCGCCCGGAGGCTGCAGCTCAAGGATGTGGTCTTTCTGCCCATCAGCGCCCTGAAAGGGGATAATATCGTCGAACGTTCGGCTAGCCTGCCCTGGTATGAAGGCCCCACCTTGCTGGAATTACTGGAGCAGACAGAGGTGCGGAAAGATATCGACCTGTCCCGCGGCCGCCTATCGGTACAATATGTCATCCGGCCCCAAACAGAAGACTTACCCGACTACCGCGGCTACGCCGGCAAGATCAGCAGCGGGACCTACAGAAAGGGAGACCTCGTTACCGTGCTGCCCGCAGGGTCGGCCAGCCGTATCCGGAGCATAGAAACGGGCGGCCGCGAAGTCGATGAAGCAATTGCTCCGCTCAGCGTCATCCTGCAGTTGGAAGACGATATCGATATCAGCAGGGGCGACCTGCTCATAACCGGGGAACAGCCCCCGCATCTCGCGCAGGAGTTCGACGCCCTGGTGTGCTGGATGGATGCAAAGCCCCTGGACACCGGCAATAGATACCTGCTGCAGCTCGGCAGCCGCACCGTGCGGGGCCTGGTAAAGGAAATTGACTACCGGCTGGACGTTAACACCCTGGAAAAGCAACCCGCGCCGGGACCGGCGGGACTAAACGATATCGTCAAGGTCAGAATGCGGACAGCATCTCCCCTGCCCTTCGATGACTATACCGATCTTCCGGCAAACGGCGGAGCGATCCTGATCGACGAGACCAGCAACGTCACCGTGGGAGCATGCTTATTACAAACAATATGAACCAATCACCTGACCATATCGGCCGTATCACTCCCACCGGGAAGGTGATCCTCGTCGGCGCCGGCCCGGGAGATCCCGAACTGCTGACCATTAAGGCGCTCCGCTGGCTGCAGCGGGCCGACGTGGTCATTGCCGACAGACTGGTGAGCCCGGACATCCTGACGGAATATACCAGCCGATCCGCCCTGATCATTTCCGTCGGCAAACAAGGTCACAGCGGCGCCGGCACTCCGCAATCCGCTATCAATGAACTGCTCGTGGAACACGCCGCACAAGGCCGGTTGGTCGTTCGCCTGAAAGGTGGCGATATCTCCATTTTTTCCAATGTGCTCGACGAGCTGCAAACGCTCGTAGACAACGGCATCCCCTATGAACTCGTGCCGGGTGTCACCGCCGCCCTGGGCGCCGCCGCCTATGCCGGCGTTCCGCTGACGGCACGCGGTTATTCCACCGCCGTGCGCCTGCTCACCGCGTACCGGCAGGATCTGCTGGGCGACGAATACTGGCAGGAACTGGCCCGCACGGAAGACACCCTGGTATTCTATATGTCATCGGAACCGCTGGATCAGCTGATCACAAAACTGCTGCAACATGGCATCGGCGAAGATCGCTGGGTGGCCGTTATCGAACAGGCTACCACTCCGCAGCAACAGGTGATTAGCTATGCGGTTCACGACTATCTGGCTGCAGCGGGCGGCGCCATATACCGGTCCCCTTCCCTGATCATCATCGGAAGAGTAGTGGCCCTCCAGCCCGCCTTTCAGTGGCTACACTCCGTCTCGCAGCATTCAGAACCCTACTTTCCTCCGGTACAGCCACAAGCCGGCCAAACATCAAAATCGACCCTGGCATGCTGACATCACCCAAAATGACCCTGGTGCGGGAACTGATCGCCGGCGCCTCCCGGGAAGAACTGATCTGGCTCAGCGGCTATCTGGCCGGTGTTGTCGCACAACGGACCGGCGAAACCAATTTGTCCCCAGCCGCCACCCCGGCCCCGGCAGCAGGACCGATCGCGGCCGTATCTGCGGATAGCCCCGTCGCTTCCGCCGCGCCCACCCCGGCGGCGATCGGGAGGATCACCATTGCGTACGGGACCGAAACCGGCAACTCAAAAAAACTGGCTACGGATTTTGCCGCACGGGCAAAAAAGAAAGGTATCCATGCCAAACTTGTGGGCCTTGAACAATACCGGCTGAACGATCTCCCGAAAGAAGAATATTTTTTTACTGTCATCAGCACCCAGGGAGACGGAGAACCACCCGCGGCAGCAAAAAAATTCTATGACCACCTCTACCAGGGCGGACTCCGGCTCGAACAGATGAAATATAGCGTACTGGCCTTAGGCGACACCGCGTACCCGCTTTTCTGCAAAGCGGGAGAAGATATCGATCAGCAACTGCAAAAGATCGGCGGCCAACGCATCGCCTCCCTGCAGAAATGTGACACAGACTACGAAACCGAAGCAGGATATTGGTTTGACAGCATTCTCGGGCAACTGGGCGCCGACCATCGCCCGGCCACTCTGACCGATCCGGCCACAAGCGCGGTTCCGGCTGGCACAACCACCGGCGCAATGGCCGCAACCGCTGTCATCTCCCCTGCCTCACCCCGCAACAGCAACAAAAAGGTCCACACCGGCGCCGTGCTGACCAATATCAACCTGAACGACCGCGGATCGGGCAAGCGCACCCATCACCTCGAAATCGCCGCCGAAGGCGTGCCCTATCAACCCGGCGATTCCATCGGCATCATCCCGGAAAATCCCGTGTGGGTGGTCGAGTCGATCGTTTCCCTTGCCGGCATCGATCCGGCGCACCCGGTTTCCCATCCGGCTCATGCCCTCTCCCACCGCAGTACGGAAGGAGCGGTGTCCAACCTGTTGCAAAAAAAATTAAATATCGTCTACCTTCCGGAACGGGTGGTGAAAAAATATGCCGCCATCGTCCGGCAGGAGATTCCGCAAACAAAGATCGGCTTGCTGGATCTGCTAAAGATCTACCCGGTAAAAAACAGCAAACAGTTCCTGGAAGTGATCGCCATTCTGGAACCCACCACTCCCCGGCTATATTCCATTTCCTCTTCACCGGAAGCCCATAGCGACGAGATCCATCTTACCGTGGCCAGGGATACCTTTTCCGTCAACGGTGAATGGAAATATGGCCTGTGCTCGGATGGTCTTTCACAAGTCATACCCGGTCAGACCGTTGAATTTTATATTCATCACAATTCACAATTCCGGTTGCCCGCCCCGGAAAAAGACATCATCATGATCGGCCCCGGAACGGGTATCGCCCCCTTCCGCTCCTTCCTGGCGGAAAGAGACAGCACCGGCGCGCCCGGAAAGAACTGGCTGTTTTTCGGCGACCAGCATTTTACCACCGACTTCCTCTACCAGACCGAGATCCAGGACTGGTCGCGGACGGGCGTGCTGACCCGGATCAACACGGCATTTTCGCGGGACCAGACGCAAAAAGTATATGTCCAGCACCGGATGCGGCAGCAGGCAGCGGGGCTGTTCCAATGGCTGGAGTCGGGCGCCCATCTTTACCTGTGTGGGGCCAAAGACCCCATGAGCACAGACGTCGAGAACACCCTGCTGGAGATCATCGGGGCCGAAGGCAAGAGAAGCAGGGCGCAGGCAGAAAGCTATCTCGACGAATTGAAAGAAACGGGACGATACGCAAAAGATGTTTACTAACTACCAATCATGACCGTAATGACCGACGAAAAAAATTTATCGCCTGTAGAAAAGATCAAGCTGAAAAGCAACGCCCTTCGTGGCACGCTGGCCGAAGGCTTAAAAGATGAGCTTACCGGCGCCGTCAGCGAAGACGACCAGTCTCTGGTGAAGTTTCACGGCATGTACCAGCAGGATGACCGGGACCGGCGCGACGAACGGGCGGAAAAAAAGCTGGAACGCCTGTACACGTTCATGATCCGCCTGCGGATACCCGGCGGCTTGCTCACCCCCGGACAATGGATCGCTACCCACCATATCGCAGGCGAACATTCCACCGGCGTCATCAAGATCACTACCCGGCAGACCTTGCAGCTGCATGGGCTTCTGCGATCCGGGATCCGGCCCACACTACAGGCATTCAGCAAAATCCACCTGGATTCCATTGCCGCCTGCGGCGATGTCAACCGCAATGTAACCTGCGCTGCACATCCTTTACAATCCGATATCCACGAACAGGTGCACGCCTATGCCGCCCGCATCAGCGAGCTGCTGCTCCCAAAGTCAAAAGCTTATTACGAAATCTGGCTGGATGAGGAAAAGCTCACCGACAAAAAAGAGGAAGAAGATCCCCTCTACCAGGATCGCTATCTGCCAAGGAAATTCAAGATCGGCATTGCCATCCCGCCCAATAATGATATAGATGTCCTTACCAACGACCTGGGGTTGATCGCCATCATAGAAAACGATCAGCTGAAGGGTTTTAACATAGCCATCGGCGGCGGCCTCGGCACAACACACGGCAACACGGAAACCTACCCCCGCCTGGCTACGGTCATCGGCTTCGTTGCGCATGGCGCAAAAGCCCGCGATTCCCGACCGGACGATGACGACCGGCTCTTCCGCACGATCTACGAGATCGTTACCATCCAGCGGGATTATGGCAACCGCAGCGACCGCAAGCTGTCACGGCTGAAATATACCCTCGACAAATACGGCGTGGACTGGTATAAGCAAGAGCTCGCCAAACGGACGGGGTTCGGGCTCGAAGCGGCTCGTCCTTTCACCTTTACCGACCGGAAAGATTATTACGGCTGGCAGCAGAACCATCAGGGACTTTGGTACTATACCCCTTTTATCGAGAACGGCCGGATCCTCGACGATGAACGCCTCGCTCTGAAATCGGCCTTGTTTGAGATTGCCGAAACAGGAAAGGCCAATTTCCGCTTTACCGGCAATCAGAACCTGATCCTCGCCGATATCCAAAAAAAGGACAAGCCCGCTGTCGAAAAGATCCTGAAGAAATACAAGGTCATCGAACACACGGAAGCCGTCTCTGCTATCCGGAAAAACTCCATCGCCTGTGTAGCCCTGCCGACCTGTCCGCTTGCCCTTGCTGAAGCCCAACGCTATCTGCCGGAGCTGATCGGAAAGATCGAACCCCTGCTGGACAAATACGGGCTGGGTGAAAACGAGATCATTATCCGGATGACCGGCTGCCCCAATGGCTGTGGTCGCCCATACGCCGCGGAGATCGGGTTGGTCGGAACGGCGCCGGGCCGCTATAACCTGTATCTTACCGGAGACTACCAGGGGACAAGACTGAACAAAGTTTACAAAGAGAACCTGGACGAAGCCGCCATTCTCCGCGAACTGGATCTCCTGTTCTGGCTGTATAAAAAAGAAAAGATCACCGGTGAACGTTTTGGCGATTTCGCCCTTCGTCAACGGTGGTTTAAATCCTGATAAACCGGTTTCAGCGCTGATCTGATAAAAAGATCGGCTTTTTTTCGTTTATATACTCTACTAAATTAATAGACTAATATTCAAACATCAAACAAGCGCTAATTATGAGATTCTCCATCCCCGCCCTTTTGTTGGGCTCACTTTTTCTGGCTACGATCGCAAAAGCCCAAACAGCAGACGACATCCTGAACATCCTGACAAAAAAAGGGACCATCACCGAAAAAGAAGCCGACTCCATCCGCCGGGAATCATCAGTCAGGCAACACCAGACCGAGGCGACCGCCGATTCCTTTCCCCTCCGGCTGGGACGCTCGCTAAGCCTGAGCGGCTACTCGCAGGTCGTCTATCAGAACTTTGAACACCCGGTTTCCGGGAAATATTACGACGGGTTTAGCATCAAACGGGCCAGACTGGACTTCCAGGGACATTTCTCCTCTCAATTCGATTATCGGGTGCTGGTAGACTTCGTCGGGCAAAGCGGCGCAAATGGAACAGCCCCGACCGGCGGACAGCTGATATCCCCTTTCCTGGTGGAAGCCTATGTCGTCTACAAGCCCTTCACCTGGCTGAATTTTAAAGCCGGTCAGATGATCGTCGAATTTTCGCAGGAGAATATCACCCAGGACCGTAACCTGGACCTGATCGAACGCAGCCAGGTCGTCAACGCGCTCGTTGCCCGAAAAGGCGATGCTGCCAATGGCCTCGTCGATTCTCTCGGCAACCAGAACGGCCGGGATATCGGCATCCAGCTAAACGGCAGTCTCGTTAAGATCGGGGACCATCATCTGCTGGACTATTATGTCCAGCTGCTGGACGGCGCCGGCATCAATACGCTCGATAACAATCAGTCAAAAGACATCGACGCCCGGCTGGTATTTCATCCGCTCCGCATCCTGAGTATCGGTGGCTCGTATTACGACGGTTATGACCGTTTCACCGGCACCCTAACCAAAGATCAGCGGCGCATCCGCTGGGGTACCGAGCTGAATCTCGAATACAATGCGCTTTCGGTAAAAGGCGAATACATCCGGGGCCAGGAAGGTAATTCCAATCCCATCGTCCACCAGGGGTGGTATGGCCAGGCCGGATATTTTATTATCCCCAAACATCTGCAAGGCCTTTTCCGTTATGACTGGTATGATTCCAACCTTGCAAAAACCCAGGTCAACAGCACTTATTATGATTTCGGGCTGACCTACTTTTTCAATGTCTGGACCAAGGTCCAGTTCTATTATTCCCTGCGGAATCAGCAAGGACCGGCCGTCAACAACAATATGTTCGAAGCACAGCTGCAGCTGGCTTTCTAACATTCGTCAAAAGTCTATCTATCTGATAGGAAATTAGCCGAAAAAGCATTAATTTTATGACAAGACAAATGGATAATGATAGCACGATACCAGGGACCGACACCGGCAACAATCTGTTCCCGGTGTTTGTCAAGCTGGAAGAGCTGCGGCTGCTCATCGTCGGCGGCGGTAAAATAGGCCTGGAAAAGCTGCAGACCGTACTGCTGAATTCCCCGTCCACATCGATCAGCATCGTTGCCCCGCAGATCAGCGATACCATCCGGGAGCTGGCGGCCCGTCACCCTACGATCCGGCTGCTGGAACGTCCCTATCATCCCAATGACCTCGAATACGCGGATATCGCTATCGTAGCCGTCAACGACCGGAGCGTCAGCGAAAGCGTAGCCCGCCAGGCCCGGGCAAAAGGGGTCCTCGTCAACGTAGCCGATACCCCGGATCTCTGCGATTTTTATCTGGGCTCGGTCGTCCGGAAAGGCCACCTCAAGATCGCCATCTCCACCAATGGCAAGTCGCCAACCGTTGCCAAGCGATTAAAGGAAGAAATCGGGAATATGATCCCCGAAGAAATGAATGGCGTACTCGAAGACATGCAAACCATCCGCAAAAGTCTCAACGGAGATTTTAACGAAAAAGTCCGCCGGCTAAACGAACTCACCAGCGTCCTCGTCGCGCCCCTGCCCGCAGACGACCTTAACATCGTCCGCGAGGCCAAACAAGAAAAACAGATCCTCCCCCTCGATCCCGGCCGGCGTACCTGGCAGCAGGTGGTCAAATGGTGCCTCTTCGCCTTCTTTTTTATGATCCTGGGCTATGCCGTCCTTTCCCTGATCCCACTCGGCAGTGTAGGGGAATACCTCCGCGAACTCCCGCAGCATATCGACGGCCGCACCTTTGCCATCATGACACTGGCCGGCTTTCTCGCCCAATTCGTAGACGGCTCGATGGGGCTCGGCTACGGGACGATCTCTACCACCTTCCTGCTGGCCTATGGCGTTAGCCCGGCGATCGTGAGCAGCCGCGTCCATTCGGCCCGCGTCTTCTCCAGCGGCGTGTCCGGCTATAGCCATCACCGCTTTGGCAACATCAACAAAAAACTGTTCCGGGCCATCTTACTCCCGGGTGTGATCGGCGCTATCCTGGGCGCTACCCTGGCCTATTTCGGAAAAGAATATTCCAACTATGTGCGGGTACCCCTCTCCGTTTATACGATTTATCTTGGCTACTATATCCTGCGAAAAGCCTTTGCCCGGCACAAGGCCGGCGACAAGGTCAGGGGAGCGGGCTGGCTGGCTTCCGCCGGCGGCTTTATGGATGCCTTTGCGGGCGGCGGCTGGGGCACGCTGGTGACCAGCACCCTCATCTCCAAAAGAAAAAGCCCCCGTTATGTCATTGGTTCCGTTTGCCTGGCAGAATTCTTCGTTGTATTGGCCAGCTCCATCACGTTTTTCATCCTGCTGCGGAGCATACCTCTCCTGGACATCGCGGGACTGATCTTTGGCGGCATCATCGCAGCCCCCATCGCCGCCCGCCTGGCAGGCAGACTGCCCGCCCGGGCCATGTTTATTGCCGTAGGATCACTGGTCATCCTCACCAGCTGTTCCACGCTGTGGAGGTCGGTCGAATGGGTGATCCATCATTGGTGATCCCGAATCGTCGTCACAGCGCGCCGCCTGCACTCACCCCAACAACAAACTGCACCCCCTTATATCACTATTGTCCACCCGCCCGGCCACTTCAAAACGTCCGTCCCCGAAGACCCGCCCGATGTCATCGACCGCCAAAAAAGAACAAGACCAGACATTCGCCAGATCGATGATATTGATCAACCCTTCTCCCTCCGTCCTTATCTCCATCGGATCGTCCTCGCTCCGGACCAGCACCTTCATCCAGGGCGGACAGGTAAACAAACCCTCCCCGGCCGAATAAGCCTGCGATAAAAGCTCTGTCATTCCATATTCAGCATGGACAGCCTTCAGCCCCAACCGTTCCTTCAAATGAGCATGCAACTCTTCCCGGGTGATCTCCTTACGCCTCCCCTTCATCCCACCGGTTTCCATGACAACCGTATGCCGCAGCGACAGCGAATATTTCCCGGCGAAATCCAGCAGCGCAAACGTAACCCCGATCAGCAGCGTCTTTTGCCCCTGCCGCTCCAGACGCTGTAAAGCCGTATGCAGCACGTCATACTCATATAAATAAAAACCGCTATCGGGATGCCCGCTGGCGCCAATCAATTCATCCACCATCAGTACAAGAGAAGAATTCGACCTTTCCAGGTAGGAAGGAAGCAACCCGATGACACACCAGTCCGTAATAGATCCATAGAAACGTTCAAATCCTGCGGTGAAGCTGCGCCGGTACAGCCCCAGTTCCTTTACGGCATGCCGGCTCGTCGCCGATCCCGTAGTACCGCTGCTCTCGAAAACAGCCTCCGGGATAAAATCGCCCGTCCGCACTATATGCGTCTTAAAAAAGCTGACCGGAAGAAAAGGGACCTCCGTTAAAGACCGGACCGATTCCGGTCTTACGCCCAGGGCGTCGGTGTATTCGCGATAGAGCGGGTTCTGAGCATACTGCAGTCGGAACGTATCCAGCACCCGGGGGATAAAATCCTCATCATTGACCATCATTATCGATTGGACCGGGGAACAGTTTTGTTAAAAAAATCCTATGGCCCTGTCAAAATTAAGCCCTTTTCGGCAAAAAATAAGTAGGTTTGTAACTATCAAATCAGCATCATGAAGCCTGGTTCTCTCCTGATACCCGCCTTATCAGCCTTATTGATTACTTCAACTATAGTGATAGTGAGCTGCAGCAAGAATAGTTCCTGTGAGTCCTCCCTCAAGCTGGAATCCATCAGTACAATCGTTCAGGTCAACGACTCCATGAGAGCATCGTTCAAATTCACCGGCTGCAAAGCGCTAAGCAACGGCACCTTCTGGTCCATCCGCACCCGCATCAACCAGCTGCCCCCTACCGATTCCTCCGGCGAGGACACTTTATCCCTCCAGATCCCTGCTTTTTCGGCCAATAGCGGTGAAATAACCTTTTCGCTTCCCTGGCAAGGCTACCTGAGCGAGACTGCAACCGAGAACGATACCTTTGTCTTCAAATTCTTCGTGCAAACTCCTGACAGCCTATCCAGCGATACCGTTACCTCTCCGCAGATCGTTGTTCTTTTCCAGTGAGACCAGTCTCATTGCATCATAACCGGAAAACACCGTGGTTAGAAAAATAGTAGATTTTTTTGTTTTCAGCAGCCTTTATGTCGCTATCTGTGCCATGCTGATGATCTGGCAAACCAGCCGCCTGCTGCTGGACATGTCTCCACCCGGCCGGCTGCTGGGATTTGTGTTCTTCTCGACCATGTGCAGTTATAATTTTCATTGGTATCTTACTTCCCACTCCGCCATCCCCTCCCGCCGCGTACAATGGACGCACCGTCACAAGACCTTGCATTTTGTCCTGTACCTGACCGGGGCTGTCGGCGCCACCGTCTATTTCTTTTATCTGATCCCTTTTATCCCGGCCCTTGGCGGCGCCGCCCTGCTGACCTTTCTCTACTCGGCGCCCAAGCTTCCACAAAAGATATTCCGGCAGTTGCGGCGCGTAGCGATCGGGAAAACTTTTTTTCTCAGCTTTGTCTGGGTATATGTCACCGCGGTGTTGCCGGTCATCGTTGCCCATGCCTCCTGGAACCCCTCCTTCTTTCTATATATAGCAAGCCGTTTCTTCCTGATCTATGCCGTATGCCTGATCTTCGACTTCCGCGACCGGGAAGACGACAAGGCCCATGGCATCGTCAGCATGGTGACCATGCTGAATGAAAAGAACATCGACTGGCTTTTTCTCTTATCCATGGTCTTCTTCTTTTTCTCCAGCATTGCGCTTTCCTTTTATCACTACCCGGCCCTTTATATCCTGCTGCTGCTGATCCCCGGCGTCCTGTTGATTGCGCTCTACCGGGAAACGAAAAGCAACTATTCCGACTACCTCTATTACGTCGTATTGGATGGAATCGTCATGCTTTCCGGGCTGCTGATGCTTATATTCAGGATTTAGTACATTTACCAAAAAAAACAGACGATAACAATGGCAAAAACTCCCTCCCTGCTCACAACCCGGTCCTGGGACTTCCTGAAAAAATACATCGATAACGCTTCCCCCGTAGGCTTTGAGAGCAGCGGGCAAAAATTATGGCTCAACTATCTGACCCCCTATGTAGATACCCATTTTACGGATCCCTACGGAACCGCCGTCGGCGTCGTTAACCCCGACGCGCCTTTTAAAGTGGTGATCGAAGCGCATGCCGACGAGATCAGCTGGTTCGTCAATTATATTACTCCGGAAGGATTGTTATACCTCAAGCGCAATGGCGGTGTCGACCACCAGATCGCACCCGCGCAGCGGGTCTTTATCCACGGCAAAAAAGGCCGTGTACCGGCCGTATTCGGCTGGCCCGCCATTCACACCCGGCTGGGCACGGACGCCAAAGAGACGCAGCCAAAGGTGGAAAATCTTTTCCTCGACTGCGGGGCCCGCAACAAAAAAGAAGTCGAAGAATTGGGTATCCATATCGGTGCTGTCGCTACGTACCAGGATGGCTATACCGAGCTGGCCTATGACTACCTGATCGGCCGGGCTTTTGACAACCGGGTCGGTGGCTTTATGATCGCAGAAGTAGCCCGCTTGCTAAAGGAAAATAAAAAGAAGCTCCCATACGGGCTCTATATCGTCAATGCCGTACAGGAAGAAGTAGGGTTGCGCGGCGCGGAAATGATCGCCAGACGGATCCGCCCGAATATAGCTGTGATCACCGACGTCACACACGATACCTCAACCCCCATGATCAATAAGTTCATCGAAGGAGATATCGCCTGCGGAAAAGGCCCCTCCCTCGCCTTTGGCCCCGCCGTACACAACAAACTGCTAAGCATCGTACAGGAAACGGCTGAAAGCAACAAGATCCCCGTACAGATGAGAGCGGTATCCCGCAGCACCGGCACGGATACAGACTCCTTCGCCTACGCTAACGACGGCTGCCCTTCCGTACTCATTTCCATCCCGCTGCGCTATATGCATACCACCGTGGAAATGCTGCACAAAAAAGATATCGAGCTGACGATCCGGCTTATGTACGAGACCTTGCTAAAACTGACGCCAAAAACCAATCTTAGCTATCTGTAATGAGCACCCTTTTCCTTTATATCGATCCCGGAAGCGGAAGTTATCTCGTACAGGTAATTATTGCCGCCGTATTGGGAGGCGCTTTCTGGATAAAGAAGTTCTGGCGGAAACTACGCTCCTTTTTCACCAGGGATAAAAAGGAAACATGACCGCCGTCCATCCCAACATGACCATCCATCCCGCTTCTTTCAGAGACCCTGCCGGTTTCGTCTTTTCCGAAACCGGTGTCTTTTACCGGCAGGTCAACCAATCCTATGCCGATCACTATGACTTACTGATCAGGTCCGGCCTCTACGATACGCTGACCGGAAACGGCCTTTTGGTCCCTCACACAGAGGTCGCTGAAAATTTGACCGGATCCCCGGATCGGTACAAAACCCTCTTACCCCGGCAGATCCACCGGATCAGCTACGCCTGCGAATGGAGCCCCGAACAACTGAAAGATGCCGCCCTGCTGACCCTGCAGATCCAGCAGATCGCCATGGACCACGGCATGACATTAAAAGATGCTACCCCCCTGAATATACAATTCGAACAGGGGAGCGCCCTATTCCTGGATACCCTCTCCTTTGAAAAATACGATCCCGGCCGGCCCTGGATCGCCTATCGGCAATTCTGCGAATGTTTTCTTTTCCCGCTCTACCTTCAACGTTATCTCCGGGCAGGGACCGACAAACTGACAAGCGCCTGGCCGGAGGGAATCCCCGCTGCCGTGACCGCCCGGCTTCTGCCGCTGAAAAGCCGCTGGAATGCCGGGGCCTGGATGCATGTGTTCCTGCAAAACCAGATCCACACCGATGTCTCAAAGACCGTCCGCACCGACGCCAAAAAACAACCCGGGTTTTCTAAAACCAAGCTCAGCCGGCTCATCGAACACCTCCGCCACCTCGTGAGCAGGTTGAACATTAACCAAACAAATAATTCCACCTGGACCAACTACTACACCGAAACCATCCTGGGTAAAACCTACCTCGGGGGTAAGGAACAACTCTTCCGGCAATATCTGCAGGAGATCGAATTCGACTCCGCTCTGGACCTGGGATGTAACGATGGCTGGTTTTCAAAAATACTGGCAGAAAAAGGGGCGCCCGTCCTGGCCGTCGATTCCGATTGGCAATGTGTGAGCAGCCTCTACACCTATACCCGCGAAAACAAGCAGGCAAATATCCTTCCGCTATGCGTGGACCTCTCCAACCCTACGCCGGCTTCGGGATTCCGGAATGCAGAACGAGCATCCTTCACGGACAGGGCCCGCGCCGGACTCGTGACAGCCCTGGCCCTCATCCATCACCTCTCGCTTGGCAAAAACATCCCCCTCCCGCTGATCGCCGCCTGGTTCAGCGAGCTGACAACAGGCTATCTGATCATCGAATTCGTACCCTTATCCGACGAAAAAGCCCGGCAGCTCATCGCCCGTAAGGAGACCGCTCCCGGCGGCTATGATATAGCTTCTTTCGAGTCCGCTTTCAGCCGGCATTTCCGGATCGAAAGGAAAGACCCCGTCCCCGGGACGAACAGGATTCTTTACCGGTTAAAAAAAGACAGCGCCCTATGAACCAGAGCCCGGAAAAAATATTGAAAACCATTCCCCTCTTTGTCTTTCTGCTCCCCCTCTTTTTTGTCCTCCATGGCTATCTTGAAAACCTTGGTTATATCCGTGTCGGCGAGGCCCTCCTCCTGGCCGGCATCTATGGTATCGGCGCCGGCATCGTCTTCCTGCTGCTGCTGCTGCTCTACAAACATCCGGCAAAAGCAGCCCTGGCCGCCGTCTTCCTGCTGGCCTTCTATTTCTTCTTCGGCGCCCTCCACGATTTCTTAAAAGCGCATCTCCGTCCGGTATCGAGGTATGTTATACTGGTACCGGTCTTTCTCCTTACCGCTGTGGCATGGGGTCTTTTTCTGCAGCGTACAAACCGTTCTTTCCACCGCTGGTTTTTCTATTTGAACAGCTTGTTCCTCCTATACATCGCCATCGACGGGGCAGAAGTATTGCTGCCGACCGGCCGGCACAATCACAACAGCGGCAGGGCGGCGGCTTCCGGAGATACGATCACCTATACCCGCTATACGGACACGGCAAAACCCGATATCTATTTTTTGCTTTTTGATGCCTATACCAGCTCCCTGGCGCTAAAGGAGCAATACCATTACGACAACGGCGACTTCGATCGCTTCCTCTTACAAAAAGGTTTTCATATTCAGCAAGCGAGCCGGAGCAATTACAAATACACCATCCTTTCCATGCCCTCCATCTTCAATATGTGCTACCTGGACAAATTAAAGGATGTCAGGGGCGGCCCGGTGGAGGAATATTACTATCTCAGCGATCTGATCCGGGATAATGAGCTCATGGGGTTCCTTCATTCGCTTGGTTACGACATCGTCAATTGCTCCATCTTCGACCTGCATGGCAATCCCTCGCCGGTAGAAGAATCCCTGCTCCCTATTAAAACGAGGCTCATCACGGATCAAACCTTTTATTCCCGGTTTTACCGGGACATAGGATGGAACTTCTACCAGTTCACCATCAATCCCCTTTCCGAAAAAGAGATCGACCTCAGCCTCAACAATGACAATAAGCTGATCGACCGGCTCAAAACAGTCAGCGGCATCCGGTCGGGCAGGCCCCGCTTTATCTATGGCCATTTCAACATCCCGCATCCCCCCTACTATTATGATAAGAACGGCAACAGAAAAAAGGTAAAAGCGCCCTACACTCCTGCCGATGAAGACCGCCTGCCCGACTATCTCGATTATTTATCCTATACGAACAGCCGGGCCGAGGAGATGATCGATACCCTTCTGAAAAATACCGGCGGGAAAGCGGTCATCATCCTCATGGGAGATCATGGCCTGAGATATCATGACCGGTTGGGATATAACCCCCTGTTCTTCGTTCAGAACCAAAATGCGGTTTATTTCCCGGATAAAGACTACCATCTGTTTTATGACAGCATATCAGGAGTGAACCAATTCCGGGTAGTGCTCAACAGCCTGTTCCGACAGAATATACCCCTGTTAAAAGATTCCACGGTAAATGTAAAAGATAAGAAATAATTTTGCCCGAATAAAATGCACCGTAATATGATCCGTCACGACTGGATGATCGAAGAAATAAAGGAGATATACCATACCCCGCTGCTGGACCTTATCTACCGGGCCGCTTCCGTGCATCGCGAATACAACGATACCGGAGAAGTGCAGGTCTGCACCCTCCTTTCGATCAAGACCGGGGGCTGCCCCGAAGACTGCGCCTATTGCCCGCAGGCTGCCCGTTATTCCACCGGAGTAAACGTACAGGCACTGATGAAAAAGGAAGAAGTGCTGGACTATGCCGCAAAAGCAAAGGCGGCAGGATCGACCCGCTTCTGTATGGGGGCTGCCTGGCGGGAAGTAAGGGACAACAAGGATTTTGACCGGGTGCTGGACATGGTAAAAGGCGTAAATGAAATGGGTATGGAAGTATGCTGTACCCTGGGGATGCTGAATGAAGACCAGGCTCGTAAACTGGCCGACGCCGGGCTCCACGCTTATAATCATAACCTGGATACGTCCGCCGAATACTATAACGAGATCATCACGACCCGAACCTATAATGACCGGCTGTCTACGCTGGAAAATGTCCGAAAAGCCGGCGTAACCGTCTGCTGCGGCGGTATCATCGGCCTGGGTGAAACGCATGACGACCGGATAGGAATGCTGTATACCCTGGCAACGCTGCCCCGGCATCCCGAAAGCGTGCCCATCAACGCCCTCGTCCGGGTAAAAGGCACTCCGCTGGAAAACAATGCCAAGGTCGATGTCTGGGAAATGGTCCGGATGATCGCCACCGCACGTATCCTTATGCCGGCGACAATGGTAAGGCTTAGCGCCGGCCGCGCTGAAATGAACCAGGCAGAACAGGCCCTATGCTTTTTGGCAGGCGCAAATTCCATCTTCGCGGGCGATAAGCTCCTCACCACACCCAACCCTTCTTTCGAAGAAGATAATCTGATGTTCGAATTACTGGGATTAAAACCGCGGGTAGCTTTTAAAGAAGAAAAGGAACTCGCCTAAACCGTGCAGCTTAACGAAGGAGAAATTAGCGACGGGAGGAATACTGCACGGGATGGAGTATTTCCTCACAGATATAGGTCTTACCTGCCAGGACTTCGTCGATAGCAATGACCATTTCCGTACTGGGAGAATTTTTGGTCACATATCCATTCGCTCCATTGCGTAACATCTCGTTTACATAGGAACGTTCTGCCTGCACCGATACGCCGATGATCTTCATATCCGGAGCGAATTCCCTGATCGAGCGGGTAGCCTCGATCCCATTCACGGGAGTCATGTTGATATCCATCAGGATCACATCCGGCCGAAGGTTCTTGGCGGCCTCGATGGCTTCCTGCCCATTGGCACATTGTGCAATGACATTGAGCCGGGGAACCTGGTTGAGCACCCAGCTCCACGCCTGCCGAACGTGAAAATGATCGTCGACGATAATTAACTTAATCATGGAAGGTTTTTTTAGGCCGGTTCCAAAATTAAGGTTTACCCAATAATAAAAAAGGGAAAGTTCCATTTTGGGAGACGATTACCCATTTTCCCCAGCATTCCCGAGGCCAGCACTTAGTAAACGCTAGTGATTAAACCTTAATATTCCCGTTTTTAGTCAGCTCACCCTATCAGGGCCAGTTCCAGCACCTGCTGCATCGTTTTTACAAAATCGAACTTTAGCCCCTTGATAAAGGAAGAGTCTATTTCCCGGATATCTTTTTCATTTTGCCAGCAGAGGATGATCTCCTTCATCCCCGCACGCTTGGCAGCAAGAACCTTTTCCTTTATTCCCCCGACGGGCAGTACCTGACCACGCAGCGTTATCTCGCCCGTCATAGCCAGATAAGGTTTGACCCGTTTCCCGGTAAAGGCAGACGCCATCGAGCTCATCATCGTCACACCGGCACTCGGCCCGTCTTTGGGAACGGCGCCTTCGGGAACATGCACATGCATCGTTTTCTTATTGAAGATCTCGGGATCGATATCGTATTTCCGGGCATTGGACTGAAGGTAAGTAAAGGCCGTAACGGCGCTCTCCTTCATCACATTTCCCAGATTACCGGTCAGCTTCATATCCCCTTTGCCGTCACTCAGCGAAGTTTCTATAAAGAGAATATCGCCGCCAACATAGGTCCAGGCCAGCCCTACGGCCACTCCCGGCATATTGGCCACCTTATAGAGATCATAGTTATACTTGGATTTTCCCAGCACTTTTTCTATATCGGCCTGGGTCAGCTGCGCTTTCAGCTTGCCTTTCGTGGCGTATTCTCTGGCCTGGTAACGCATGATCGAAGCCAGCTGCCGGTCCAGCTCGCGCACCCCGCTCTCCCGCGTATAATCCTGGATAACTTTTTCCAGTACCTTGTCGCCAATCTTGAAATTCATAGGCTTGAGGCCATGCGCTTCTTTTTGCTTGGGTACCAGGTGAAGGCGGGCGATCTCGACCTTTTCTTCTACGGCATATCCGCTTAAGTCAATGATTTCCAATCTGTCCCGCAGTGCAGGCGGAATGGCGTTGATATCATTGGCCGTAGCGACGAAAAGGACTTTACTAAGGTCGTATTCCAGCTCCAGGTAATTATCGTAAAAAGTATGGTTCTGCTCCGGGTCCAGCACTTCCAGGAGGGCGGAAGAAGGATCGCCCCGAAAATCGCTGCCCGTCTTGTCGATCTCATCGAGGATCATCACCGGGTTCGAGGTTTTGACCTTTCTCAGCGATTGCAGGATCCGGCCGGGCATGGCGCCGATATAGGTTTTCCGGTGACCCCGGATCTCGCTCTCATCGTGCAGGCCGCCCAGGCTGATCCGGACATATTTCCGCCCGATGGCACTCGCAATGCTTCGCCCCAGCGACGTCTTCCCGATACCGGGAGGTCCGACAAAGCAAAGGATAGGACTCTTCATATCCCCTTTCAGCTTTAGCACCGCCAGATATTCCAGTATCCTTTCTTTTACCCTATCCATGCCGTAATGATCATGGTCGAGGATCTTTTTTGCTTTTTTGAGATCGTAGGAATCCGCTGTGTAGTCTTCCCAGGGCAGCTCCAGCATAAGATCGAGATGGTTAAAGACAACGGAGTAATCCGGCGTGCTGGGGTGCATCCGCTCCAACCGTTCGACCCCTTTGCGGAAGAGGTCTTTGGCAGCAGCCGGCCATTTTTTGCCCTCGGCCTTTTTCTGCATCTCTTTTATTTCACGCTCATTGCTGTCACCGCCCAATTCATCCTTGATGCTCTTCAGCTGCTGTTGCAGGAAATATTCCCGCTGCTGCTTGTCCAGCTCGGTTTTCGTCCGGTTCGTCAGCTTATTTTTCAGTTCAGCGAACTGCAGCTCCCGTTGCAGCAGCTGCATCAATAGATCCGCGCGGGACTTGATATGATGGATTTCGAGGAGCTGTTGCTTCTCATGCAGCTCCGTATTGAGATTGCTGGAAATAAAATGGATCAGGAAAGAAGGGTTCTCGATATTCTTCAGAATGATGCTGGCCTCGGAAGGAATATTCGGGGACAGCTGGATGATCTGCGAGGCGAGGTCTTTGATATTGCTGACATAGGCTTCAAAATCCTGCTCTTTTGGCGCTTCTTCTTCCTGCAAGAGCACCACCTGGGCCTTGAAATAAGGGTCTTCGGCCGTGACAGCCCCTACTTTGAACCGCCGCTTCCCCTGAAGGATAACGGTAGTACCGCCGTCGGGCATTTTTATGAGCTTGATGATACGGGCGACCGTGCCGACGTCTTCCAGATCCAGCACCCCCGGATCTTCTATGCTGCTGTCTTTTTGCGCCAGCACGCCGATCAGTTTGTCAGCCTTGTATGCGTCATTAACCGCTTTTATACTTTTATCCCTGCCGACGGTGATCGGCAGCACGACACCGGGAAACAGGACGGTATTACGGAGCGGCAAAACTGGCAATTCCTTGGGGATCTCGATATCGTTCAGGTTTTCGTTGTCGGTTTCATTCAGGGGTATGATGGGCATGAAATCCAGGTCATCTTCGGCACGCATGAATAGATTATCTTTCATCCGGTAATTTTTGTTCTTTTTTTGTGCATCGGCCAGCGGTGAAATCGCCCCTTTGTTCCCCGGGTGGGTCCGCCGGAGGCAATCGGTGACAAATTAGCACCTGTAATGGAAAATTCCTACTGTTTTGCAGACGAAATCTATAGAGCCCAAGTATGATGCCAATAGCAAGGCCTTCCTGATTTGTCAGAAAGGCCTTCTAAAATGTCGTCAGGAGGAGAGCCGGGACCAAACTAGAAGATTCGAAACCCCGCATAGACCTGCCATCCCTCATTCTTCCAGGTGGATTCATTGGTCACATCGTTGATATTGGATAACCCCGCCACATAACGGGCGCCGGCCAGCACCGGACCCAGGTTCAGCTGAGCGCCGGCAACCAGCGCGAAGTCCCCTTTTTTGAAGGCATCCCCGGCATTATTGATGAGATGCTCGTCCTGATTGACCAGGATGCCGAATTGCGGGCCTGCCAGCAGACTGAGGATCGGGATCGGCCTGTAGCTTAACAGCACCGGAATGGTCAGGTAGTTGAGCTTGCCCTTTACATCATTGACCCCATCGGGCACGACAGATGAAAAGCTGTTACCCGTGCGATAATTGGTCTGGTTGAAATTCAGCTCGGGCTGAATCCCCCAGCTTTTTGTAAAATTGATCTGCGTAAAAGCGCCGACAGAATAGCCAAACTGGAATTGCTGGTCGAAGGACTCACCGTCAACCTTAAAAAGATTGGCTCCGGCTTTGATGCCTAAATGAAAGCCCTGTGCCTGCGAATGCAGGGCGGCTGTCACCAGCAATAGTGATAATACAAATGCGTTCCTCTTCATGATGGATGTGTTTTGATGAGTGAATGGATTGCATGTATTAGTTCAACTTATATGCCAGTGTTTTAAGAGCAAATTTTTCTCCGGCATGAGCCCCGGAAGAATTATTTCAGTTTACGATCTTTAATCTGGTACCCGAAATAGAACTGTAATCCGTAAGTCCGCCAGGTGTCAGTCGAATTGATAGCGTTGATATTGTTGAGACCTTCCTGATACCGCAGGCCCAGTTTCATTTTGCCGAGGTTTAACTGACCCCCGAAGACCAGTGCGAAATCGCTCCGGGAAAATGTGTTTCCATTCCTTGCAGCCGTCAGTCCCGAAGTCTGGGAGATCAGGAAACTATACTGCGGCCCGAACAGAATGGATAGCTCCGGCACCGGCTTATACGCGATCAGGATGGGAACGGCGATATAATCCAGGGTAACCAGTTGATCGCTTATCGCGCCGTAGTTACTGTAAATCGAGTTGAAAGCATCGGAAGTCTTTGCTTGCACCATGTTGAAAAGAAGTTCCGGCTGCAGCGTGAAATGAGAATTATAATTCAATTCCGCATAAGCGCCACCGCTGAAACTCAGATTATAGGTATTGTCAAATGAACGGCCGCCGACTTTAAAATAGTTGCCGCCAGCCTTCAAACCCCATTCCATGGATTGCTGGGCATAAGAGTGAGCAGTAATAAGTGTCAGTAAAAGGGTAGCGAAAGCTAGTCTGGATTTCATTGTTGAAGCTATTTTTTGTTTCCTGTTTAGATTGTATTGTGATAAAAAATTGTGCAAATGTAATTTTTTATCACAACACTACGCTGATGTCTGCACTTTCACCCTTCGGTTGAAAAGTGCGAACTGGACTTCGTCCGGTTTGGCGGTGAAAATACATTTGAATAGTTTATCGGTTTGTTAAAATCAGCAAAAGGTTCGTTAAAGAATGAAAATAAAGGCATTGTCAGGCCAATTCGATGATGGTTATCTCCGGCATTATCCCTACGCGGCCGGGGTAGCCGATAAAGCCAAAACCCCGGTTGACATAGAGCTTTTGCCGCCCCTCTTCATACAACCCCGCCCACTCCCGGTATAGATACTGCACCGGGCTCCACTTAAAGCCAGCCATTTCGAGGCCAAACTGCATCCCGTGCGTATGCCCCGCCAACATGAGATCGATATCGGGGTAATCCCGCCGGACTTCCGCATCCCAATGGCTTGGGTCATGGCTCATCAGGATCTTAAAAGGATAGCTTTCTGTTCCCGGATAAGCCACGTCCATTTTGCCATATTTTGGAAACCGGGCTTTTGCGCTCCAGTTCTCGATGCCAATCAAGGCTATTTGCCCGCCATTCCGCTCAAAGACGACATGCTCATTCACCAAAAGCCGCCACCCCATTTCCCGCTGGATCCGCATCAGCCTGTCAAGATTGGCCTTTTTCGCTTCCGGGTTCTCCCACCAGGCATAATCCCCGTAGTCGTGATTGCCAAGGATGGAATAGACCCCCAGCGGCGCTTTTAGCCGGGCAAAGATGGCTTGATAATCCCCAACCTCGACCGCCTTATCGTTTACCAGATCGCCGGTAAATAAGATAAGATCGGGTTTTTCCGCCAGTACCATATCGATCCCCCGGCTGACGGCAGCGGGGTTCCTCAAGCTACCAGAATGAATATCAGATAGTTGCGCAATTTTAAGCCCTTTGAAAGACGATGGCAGGTTATCAAATGCCAGCTTCAGCCGATGGATACGGTAGTTGTATTTGGTAGTAAATCCGTACAGGAAAGCCAGATAGAGCCCGGCTCCCACCCCAAGCCCCAGCCAACTCATAAAGACAGACCGATAGATCCCCTCCGCAGAAAGGCCCGTGCCGGTTTGCGAGCCCGTCACCCCCCCGGCAACCCATTGCACAAGCCGCCGGCCATCATCGATCAGCAGGAAAAGACAAGCCAGCAGTTTAGCCAGGTAAATGCCGATAATAATAAAAAAGGCATATCCGAGTCTCCGGCCCAGGCGCCGATGCAGATAGGGCAAAAAGCAGAAAATCACCAGCGCCAATGCAGAGCAGCCCCAATAAACGCCGTAGATGACCGTCCGCGTGCGGGTCGAAGTCTCCGCGGAGACTGACTTTACCGCCTGGAACAGGTAAAGATCGAGCAATAAGGCAATGATAACCACCATCCAGGCCAACCTCCAACTACGCATGCGAAAGAAATTTATATCCCATAATTTATTTCGAAGAATGTAAATTTGCCATCCTGTCAGGGTTTGTTCCGGAAAGTCGGCGCGCAAAGTTCGGAATAATCCCGGGTGGGCAAAACTAAATTTTGTCATCTTGATGATTGGTGACAATTTTACCGCAAAACGGACCCCTGCGCTGACGCGCGACAAAATTATTATGGCAAAAACTATCGGAGTTGCAAATCAAAAAGGAGGGGTAGGAAAAACCACCTCTGCGATCAACCTGGCGGCCAGCTTTGCCGTGTTGGAGTTCAAAACGCTGTTGGTGGATGCAGATCCGCAGGCCAACAGCACCACCGGGGTTGGCTTTGACCTGCATAATGTCACCCAGAGCCTGTATGACTGTATGGTCAACCAGGTGCCGGTAAAAGATGTCATCCTCAAATCGGAAATCCCCCATCTGGACGTGGTCCCCTCCCATATCGACCTGGTAGGCTATGAAATTGAAATGATCAATTATCCGAACCGGGAAAGTGTGTTAAAAGGAATCCTCGCGCCGATAAAAGACGAATATGAATTTATTATCATCGATTGCTCACCTTCGCTGGGTCTGATCACGGTCAATGCCCTGACGGCTTCGGATTCGGTCATCGTGCCCGTACAGACTGAATTTTTTGCGCTGGAAGGACTTGGCAAGCTGTTGAATACCGTTAAGATCGTTCAAAGCCGCCTCAACCCACAACTGGCTATCGAAGGTATCCTGATGACCATGTACGACGGCCGGCTGCGCTTGTGCAACCAGGTAGTCAGCGAAGTAAGAAAGCATTTCGATGAAATAGTTTTTAATACGATCATCCACCGGAATACAAAGATCAGCGAAGCGCCAAGCGTAGGCAAACCGGTGATCCTGTATGACGCGCTTAGCAAGGGCTCGGTCAATTACCTGAACCTGGCAAAAGAAATTCTCCAGAAGAACAACATGACCCGGATCAGACAGGAAGAGAGGATCCTCGAATAAGATGCGCTCACTGACCAAAACAATAACATGACAACTCCCCATAAAAAAGATAAAGAAGCGCTGGGAAAGGGCATCCGATCCCTGTTACAAAGCATCGATGCCGACCTCAAAACGACCTCGGGCGAACTAAAGTCTTCCGTCGTTGAAGCAGTGACGAATATGCTCCGCATCCCGCTCGATCAGATCGAGACCAATCCGCGGCAGCCCAGACATGACTTTGACGAACAGGCGCTGCAGGAACTGGCCCAATCCATCCGGTTGCATGATATCATCCAACCCGTCACCGTATCGAAATTGCCAACCGGCAAGTACCGGCTGATCTCCGGTGAACGTCGTTACCGGGCCGCGAAAATAGCCGGGCTCAAGGATATGCCGGCTTATATCCGGCAAGCCGACGATCAGCAACTATTGGAACTGGCGCTGCTGGAGAACCTGCAGCGGGAAGACCTGAATGCGATGGAAATAGCCCTCAGCTATAAGCGGATGATGGAAGAGCTCAACTATACCCAGGAACAGGTAGCCGAACGGATGGGGAAGGAACGGAGTACCGTCGCCAACTATATCCGGCTGCTCAAGCTGCCCCCCGATATCCAGGTTGCCGTGCGCAGCAACCAATTGTCCATGGGCCATGCGCGTGCGCTTATCAATGTAGACACCGTAGACAAACAACTCTATCTCTTCAGGGAAATAAAAAACAAAGGCCTTTCCGTCCGGCAGACGGAAGAGCTCGTGAGACAGCTTTATAAAGAAAACACCGCTGTTAAAAATTCGGTAAAGCCGGCTATGCCCGAGGCATTCAAAAGAATTGAAGATAACTTAGCGTCTCACTTCAGCACCCGGGTAAAACTCAATCACAACAAGAAAGGCGAGGGCAGCATTTCCATTGAGTATTATTCACTCCAGGAATTGAATAAATTGCTGGATCAATTGGGTGTCTCCGTCAATTAAGCATCGGCATGAACAGGATAAGACACTTATTGGTCTTTGCAGGCTTTCTAACGGTACACATCGTGTGCCGCGGTCAGAACGATACGATCCCCTCCTATATAAAAGGCAATGCAGTCCTTCCAGCCCGCGTAACCGATACCCTGCCCGACAGCGTCCGTCGCAATGCGCACAAGACCTCCCCTTATGCCGCCGACTCGCTGGCGCGCAAACAGCACGACCCGCGAAAAGCAACGATCCGTTCGGCCATCTTTCCCGGCCTGGGCCAGATCTACAATCGCAAATACTGGAAGCTGCCCCTCGTCTATGCGGCTATCGGCATCCCGGCCGTTACCTACTTTTATAACCGAAGCTGGTATCGGAAATGTCAGTTCGCGCTTGTGATCATCGACAACTACCAGGCCGCCGGGATACCGGGAACTTCTATCCCCGATACCATCCTTGCCAAGGTCAATACTGACCTCCAGCCTTTTGTCGTTTACGAAGACGATAACGCATTGCGCACCGCCCGGAACGAATACCGGCAGAACGAGGATTATTCCGTTCTCTTCTTTCTCCTCGCCTGGGGATTGAATGTCGTCGACGCCACGGTAGATGCACACCTGATGTATTTCGACGTCAGCGATAATCTGACCATGCACCTTCAGGCACCTTCTCCCGGCCTCCTCGCCCCCGGCGGCAGCGCCACGGGCTTGAGCCTGGTCTTCGATTTCCATAAGCCGCACTATAAGTTGCTGCCTATGCCATAGCCTCCTGTATCCCCACATCCGAAAAATAATTGTAGGTTTGCGCAAAATTATCCCGCAGCATGAAGATTGCCCTTATCGGTTATGGCAAAATGGGACATGCCATCGAGGAAATCGCCCTGTCCAAAGGACACGATATTGTCCTGAAAGTCTCTATTGAAAATACGGAGGACAATACGGCAGCCAATATCCGGCAAGCGGATGTAGCCATTGAATTTACAGGCCCCGAAAGTGCTTACGACAATATTCTGCGCTGCCTTGAGGCCGGAGTTCCCGTCGTTTCCGGCTCCACAGGCTGGCTGGACAAGATAGAAGATGTTCGTCGGCTCTGTCGGCAAAAGGAGGGCGCCTTTTTGTATGCCAGCAATTTCAGCGTGGGCGTCAATATCTTTTTTGAGGTCAACAAACGTCTTGCCCTGTTGATGGCGCCACACCCGGACTATGAGATCCGGCTAACGGAGATCCATCATACCGAAAAAAGAGACGCTCCCAGCGGAACGGCTATATCGCTGGCAACGCAGATCCTGGAAAAAATACCGCGGAAAAAAGGATGGGTCAATCATATTAGTGATAACTTAGATGAATTGGAGATCCTCAGCGAGCGGACCGATCCCGCCCCGGGAACACATCGTATCGAATACAGTTCTCCCGTCGATACGATCGAGATCACCCATACGGCGCACAACCGGCGTGGATTTGCTACGGGCGCGGTATTGGCGGCGGAATTCCTGCCGGGCAAAAAAGGGATCTATCAGATGAGCGACGTATTGGGATTTTAATAAAAACGAGCCAAAATGCTTTCCAAAAAAACGCAATATGCTTTCCAGGCGCTGATGTATCTGGCGGAAAAAGAAAATGATGAGCCCGTGCTGATCGCAGAAATTGCAAAAAAGAAAAAGATACCGCTGAAATTTCTGGAAAATATCCTGTTGGAATTAAAAAATGCCCATATCCTGGAAAGTAAAAAAGGAAAAGGAGGCGGCTATTTTTTTGCCAAGAACCCGAAAGATGTGCCCCTGGCCACAGTCATGCGGTTGTTGGACGGCCCCATTTCCCTTTTACCCTGCGTCTCTTTATATTTCTACGAACGATGTAAGAACTGCGACGAAAAAGGTTGCGGCCTCCATATTGTGATGTCACAAGTCCGGGATGCCAACCTAAAGATCCTCGAGAAAAAAACAATTGCCGACCTCGCCAAAGGCTAACCAGCCTCATAGCCTGGCGACCTTTTTTTCCAGGCTCAGCAACCGGTTCCGGCATACTCTTTCAGCGATCTCCAGCAGCTTTCCAACCCTCTCCGTCAGCAAGCCCGCTTCCGCGGCCGTGACAAAAAAGTCCTCTTTATAACGGGCATCTACATAGCCCGACAAGAGCAACCGGAACAGCCGGTCTTCCTCCCCGGTATTCCTGGGGAACAGCAAGGCCAGCTCGATCGAAAAGCGATTGGTATACCGCCTGAGCTTGTCCAGGTTGTGCGTTGTCGGCTTGTACCCCGTAAAAGCCAGCAAAATGGCCTGGTACATATGCTCTGCCGACTGATGGAGCAAAAAGATGGCTATCTTCCATTCTTCCCGGCCGATGTTGAATTCAGCACTCCGGAAAAATGCCCACGCCTGCCGCCGCCACCGGTCAAAGTCCCGCTCTGCCGTCAGCCTGACCTGCACCAGGTCGGACAGCCCGGCCTCCGCCAGCGATATCCTGCCTCCATCATACAACAGGATGGCTTCACGCCGGATCGTCGAAAAAAAATAATGACCCTCCGCCATCCGCTTATTGACATAACCGATATCATGCACCAGTACCGTGACCGGTACTTCATCCCGGCAGCGGTTCTCAATGATATCCTGCAGTTCGTAATCAGAACGGCGGTCGCCTTCACGTGTCACCACCAGTAAATCATATGTCCCTATCCCCGGTGGCATCCTTTCGGTAAAAATAGCCGCCTCCGCTTCGATACTGTATACTCCAAAAAGAATGATCTTTTCAGGCCGGACAGCCTGGATAATGATCCTTTTCGCGGTTTCCAGCTGCTCACGCTGCAACGATGATAAATGAGCTAAAGAAGTATTCATAGCATTTGGTTTGAATGCAGCAATTTAATTGGCTACATTTGTCAATATATTGGGCTGCCCCCACCGCAAATCTACAAAATTGCTAAAGGTCCAAAAAAAAAGATACTAACATCCTTGGCACTCATTTTATCATTATGCATTTTTTAGGAAAAAATCTCAGGCACCTCCGAAAGCAATCCTCCAGAACACAGTCTGAGATTGCATCTTTGATCCAAAAAGGTCAGACGACTATCGGCAATTGGGAGAATGGGATCAGCGAGCCCAGCCTGAATGAACTAATGATTATCAGCAATTATTTTGATATTCCTTTGGATACCCTGCTGAAAGTCGATCTGGCTGAAACGCATGCGCAAACTATTCAACGGCAGGGCGGCGTCTCCCGGCCTTATAGTCATCGCGATAAAGAATTGCCGGTAGTGGAAGAGCCGGCGAATAACCTGGCCTTTGTCCTGAAAGAAATAAAAGAGATGCAATTGAAAATTGAGCAGCTCAACGCCCGCCTGCCCCTGGGATAAAAGCCCCCAATAAAAACGGGGCGGGCACTTACTGCCCCGCCCCGTTTAAATGCGTAAGACCAGAACTAGGAGTGAATAGCTCTTTTAACGGCGCCGATGGCCCCGTCAATATGCCCGTAGGCACGGGACTGCAGCCCCTGAGCAAATACATTGTCTTCGTCATGGCCGATGTCCTGGCGCGCTTTCCTCAGGAAATCCAGCGCCTTGTGCAAGCGTCCCATGTGATTGGGGTCTTCGTCCACCCGCGGATGGTCTTCGATGTTTTTGCCGTCGTCGATAGATGCTTTTTTGATCTCGCCTATGGCCGCATCGATACGGCGAACGGCTTCGATCTCATCCTGGGTCTGGGTCCAATTACCAGGGCGATGTTCGACCATCCAGCGGGCAGCGCGGAGATCGGATAGCGCATGGAGATAATAGGGATGATTACCGGGAATGGCATCCGGTCTGCCGGCAGCATTGGCCCGGGCGGCGCCAAACAGGCTAACGCATAAGACTGCGCACACATAGAAAAGACGATGGATCTTCATTTGCAATTTCATGTACATGAGATTTTAAGTTTTAAATAGAATCCGGAAGATTAGAACGTCCGGAACCCCTAAAAATTAAAACGGGATTAAAAAAACCCGTTAATCAGACGTTAAGGGGCCATAACCGTGCATTCTGCAATTAGAGGACCAGGTTTTCGATAACAATGGCCGAAGCCCCTCCCCCGCCATTACAAATCCCCGCTGCCCCATATCTCGCCTTTTGCTGACGAAGGACGTGGATCAGCGTCACGAGGATCCGGGCTCCGCTGGCGCCAAGCGGATGACCGATCGCTACTGCTCCGCCATGAATGTTTACCCGGGCAGGGTCCAGCTTCATCCGCCGCGTATTTTCAATTCCTACCACGGAAAAAGCTTCGTTTAGTTCCCAATACGCGATATCCTCCATTCGCAGGCCGGCTTTTGCAACCGCTTTCGGCACAGCAAGGGACGGTGTGGTGGTGAACCATTCCGGCGCTTGTTCGGCATCGGCATAGGACAGGATCTTCGCCAGCGGGCTTAGCCCTAATTCCTTCGCTTTCTCACCGCTCATCAGCAGGAGCGCAGCGGCGCCGTCATTGAGGGTAGATGCATTGGCAGCCGTCACCGTCCCATCGGGCTGAAAGGAGGGTTTTAACTCCGGGATCTTATCGAACCTGACATTATAAGGCTCTTCATCCTTTCCAAATAACACCGGATCGCCCTTACGCTGCGGCAGCGCCACCGGCACGACCTCCTCGCTGAATTTACCGTCCGCCCACGCCGCCTGAGAGCGACGATAGCTAGCGATCGCAAAATTATCCTGCTCCTCCCGGCTGATACCACAGGTAGCTGCGCACAATTCCGCCGCATTTCCCATCGCTTTTCCATCATAGGCATCCGTAAGCCCGTCTTTCGCCAGCCCATCGATAAGCGACGTATTCCCATATTTATTCCCCCAGCGCAATTGCCCAACATAGAAGGGGACATTGCTCATACTCTCCATCCCCCCCGCTACGGCAATATCAACATCTCCCAGCGAAATGCTTTGCGCCGCCTGCACTACCGCCTTCATACCGCTGGCGCAAACCTTGTTGACCGTGGTGCACACTACTTCATCGGGCAAACCCGCCCCCTTCGCCGCCTGACGGGCCGGAGCCTGCCCCAGGTTAGCTTGCAGCACGCATCCCATCAACACTTCCTGCACCTGTCCGGGCTTAACGCCGGCTTTTTTCAATGCCCCTTCGATAGCTATAGCACCCAGCCGGGTGGCCGGCACATCCTTCAGTGATCCGCCAA
>Ga0302325_10001847_pt1 | contig 52993 bp, 45 predicted proteins | sample Palsa_T0_2_FD_201948 | JGI IMG/M metagenome (GOLD analysis project Ga0302325, IMG submission 201948) | Peat permafrost microbial communities from Stordalen Mire near Abisko, Sweden - Palsa_T0_2 | ecosystem: Environmental > Terrestrial > Soil > Palsa > Peat permafrost | place: Sweden: Abisko...
ATTCGATGCAGTCATTCTTGAGCTGCAGACGCTGGGTCGCCGTCATGGACAGATTCAATACGATCTTGCCGTCCTTGATATAGGCAGATGGCACCTGCACACCCGCGCGCAGCGCGTCGACAATCACGTGCGGCGTGTGTCCGCCATCGCTGATCCATTCGTGCATGGCACGCAGCAGATAAGGACGGCGCGATATGCTGCCACCAGCCCCCGTGGCCTTGCTGGGCGGCATCACGCGGGCCTCATTTCGAGCTCGGCTTCCGAAAGGCTCGCGCGAAAAGCCGGCCGCGCGAACATGTTGCCGGCGTAGCGCGCCAGGAACTGGGCCTGAGGCGGCAGTTCGATTTCGTAGCGCGGCAAGCGCCACAGAATCGGCGCGATGCTCGCATCGACGAGGGAGAACTCATCGCTCAAGAAAAACGGCTTGACCTTGAACACATCGGCGCTCTGCAGTATCGCATCGCGCAGAATTTTCTTATTGCGCGCCGAGTGCTTGTTGTCGTGGTCTTCGTCGATCTGCTGCGCGAGTGCGTACCAATCGCGCTCGATGCGGTAGAGGGCCAGGCGAAATTGCGCCCGCAGTATCGGATCGACTGGCATGAGCGGCGGATGCGGAAAGCGCTCATCCAGATACTCGATGATCACGCGCGAGTCGTAGAGCACCAGGTCCCGGTCCACGAGCGTGGGCAGGCTGTGGTATGGGTTGAGGTCGAGCAGGTCCTCGGGATAGCGTCCCGGCACTACCTCGATTATTTCGATCTCGACTCCCTTCTCCGCCAGCACGATCCGGGTGCGATGGCTGTGCGGCTCACCGGGTGCCGAGAACAGCGTCATGATCGAGCGGCGACTGGCCACGAGTCAGTTCCCCTTAAGCGCTATTGCCGTTCCGGGGAATCAGGCCGCACAAGGCGCAGCGACAACTCAATGCACGTCTTTCCAATATTCCTTCTTCAACTGATAGCTGAGCACGGTCAGCAGCAGCAGAAATGCAACCACCCACTTACCCAGCAGGCGCCGGCCGACCTGCGCCGGCTCGCTCACGTAATCCAGGAAATTGACGGTGTCACGCACGAAGTCGTCGTACTGCACGGGCGTGAGCGTACCGGGCACCGTGGTCTGGAAATTCTGGAATATCTTGTCATCCCCCACCGTGCGAAACGCGGCCTGCTTCACACCCTCGAGGCTCGAGAGCACCGCCGGCATCGCGGTACTCGGATACGCCAGGTTGTTGCTGCCCGTGGGGCTCTTGGGGTCGGCGTAGAAGGTCTTCAGGTACTGGTAGAGATAGGTCGTGCCTTTGGAGCGCGCGATCAGTGACAGATCCGGCGGCGCCTTGCCGAGCCAGTTCTGGGCATCATCGCTTGGCATCGCGCTGGTGATGTAATCGAGTGGGTTGCTGCCCGGTGGCAGCAGGCTCGCCTCGACCACCGGCAGCGGAATCTTCAGATCATCGGCCAGCCGCTGATAGCGCTCGTATTGCAGCGCGTGACAGCCGTTGCAGTAGGCCATGAAATTATGCGCCCCTCGCTGCAGCGAGGGCAGATCGCTGACCGAATTGCCGGGTCGCCAGTTCTGCCAGTTCAACGGCTCGCTCGCCGCCGCGTTCTCCTCGGCCGTTGCAGCCACCGGCAGCCACGACGCGGCGCACAGACCCAGCACGAGCAACGCCCTCTTAAGCATGAAACGTGACTCTCTCGGGCACCGGTTTGACCGGATCGATGCGCGTGTAGATCGGCATGAGCAGGAAGAACAGGAAATAGGGCACGGCAAATACGCGCGACATTGTCACGTAGATACCTTGTGCCGGCTGCAGACCCAGATACATCAGCCCCAGGAAGGACACGACAAAAAGCGCGAGGAAAGTGCGGAATATCCAGCCGCGATAGCGAATCGATTTGACCGGCGAGCGATCCAGCCACGGCAGGAAGAAGAATGCGAGCACCGCAATGAGCATGAGCATGGCGCCCGTACCCTTCTCCGGCACGGAGCGCAGGATCGCGTAGTACGGCGTGAAGTACCAGCTCGGGGAAATCGGATCGGGCGTCGAGAGTGGATTGGCCGGCTCGAAGTTTGCCTTCTCCAGGAACAGGTCACCGAGCGTGGGCACGAAGAACACAACCACCGCGAACAAGGTCAGGAAGGCGCTGACGCCGAAAAAGTCTTTGACGCTGTAATACGGATGAAACGGTATGCCATCGAGCGGCACGCCCCTGGCGTCCTTCTTCTTCTTGATCTCGACGCCGTCCGGATTGTTGGAGCCTACTTCGTGCAATGCCACCAGGTGCAATGCCACCAGCAGCAACAGCACCAATGGCAGGGCCACCACGTGCAGGGAGAAGAAGCGGTTCAGCGTGGCGTCGGCAATGCCGTAATCACCGCGGATCCACTCGACCAGCGTCGGTCCGACGAGCGGAATCGTACCGAACAGATTGATGATGACCTGCGCGGCCCAGAACGACATGTTGCCCCAGGGCAAGACGTAGCCCATGAAGGCCTCGGCCATCAGCGCGAGATAGATGAACATCCCCAGCAGCCACAACAGCTCACGCGGCGATTTGTAGGAGCCATATAGCAGCGCGCGAAACATGTGCAGATACACGACCAGGAAGAATGCCGAGGCGCCGGTCGAATGCAGATAGCGCAGCAGCCAGCCATAATCCACCTCGCGCATGATGAACTCGACCGAACCGAAGGCGGTGGTCGCGCCGGGCTTGTAGAACATGGTCAGAAATATGCCGGTCACGAGCTGCAGGACCAGCACGAATAGCGCCAGGAAGCCGAAGAAATACCAGAAATTGAAATTCTTGGGCGCGTAATACTCCGAGGCCTGACTGCGCCAGAATGCGTCGATCGGCAGGCGCTGATTGATCCAGCCCCAGAGACCGGGGGCGCTGGCCGCCTTCGAATCAGCTTCGCTCGCCATCAAGCCGCTCCTTGTGTCAGCGTATCCAGGCCGATTACCAGCGTATTGTCATCGCGAAAGCTGTAGGGCGGCACACGCAGGTTGGTCGGGGCCGGCGAGCCATTGAAGACCCGGCCGGCCATATCGAAGCGCGAGCCGTGGCACGGACAGCGAAAGCCTCCCGGCCAGCTGGCGCCGAGCACCGGATCGCCCGGATCAAAGAACTGTTTGGGCAGGCAGCCGAGGTGTGTACAAAAGCCGATCAATACCAGCATATCGGCGCGCCGCGAGCGCATTTCGTTCTTTGCATAGCTCGGCTGGTCCGAATCATCCGACTTCGGGTCCTTGAGATCCTGGTCGTGCCGGACCAGCGCATCGACCAGTGATTGGGCGCGTCGCACGATATAGATGACCTGCAAGCGCCACGTGGCCATGATGAGCTGGCCGAGCTCAACCTTGCTGACATCCACTGTCACCGGCGCACCGAGCGCACGCGCACGTTCGGAGGGCTGCCACGACTCGACGAACGGAATGGCGGCGAGCACCACACCGACCCCGGCTGTGACCGTGGTGGCTGCGGTCAGAAATTTTCTGCGGCCCAGATCCAGGGGCTGCTCCGTAGCAATCGAGCCGACTTCGCTCATAGTTTCACTCGCATACGCTCATCGCCATACGATCGCTACTCTTAAGCTCGGGAAGTGTCGCATTATACACAACCGGTCAGACGCATCTGAGGCTCTACCACAGCCATATTCATGAATCTACATCGCTTGGGACGCGCAGTGATCTTCCTGGCCGGCAGCATCGTTGGCGGCCTGGCATTGGCGTTCATCATCGTTTTCGTGCACCCGCAGCTCTTGCAGCGTCCCGCGGCCGTAGCCGATAAGCCGGCGGCGGCCGATTCCGCGCCCAACGCGGCGCCGAACGCGCAGCACAGCTCAGGCCCTGCGATCCCGAGCGGCGCCGCCGAGTCGCTCCAGCACGGTGCAACCGCTACCGACGCCGCCGCCGGGGCCGCTGCCACGCCACCGGCCAGCGCCGCCGCACTGACCGCGGAATCGTATGCCGCAGCCGTGCGCCGCGCCGCGCCGGCCGTGGTCAATATTTCCACTGCGCGGCTCGTGACCGAGCAGATCGGGCCCTCCGCGCTGTCGCAATTGTTTGGCGACCTGCGGCCGCTGTATCGACAGCGCGTAGAGCGCGCGCTCGGCTCGGGCGTGATTGTCGATGGCAGCGGTCACATCATCACCAACAATCATGTGATCGCCAACGCCGACACGATCATGATCACGCTGGCCGATGGCCGCTCGACGCGTGCGGTGGTGGTGGGCCGCGACCCGGACACGGATCTGGCATTGCTGTCGATCAAGCTCAAGGATCTGCCGGTCATGCCACTGGGCCGCTCCGATCGGCTGCAGGTCGGCGATGGCGTGCTCGCCATCGGCAATCCTCTGGGTTTGTCGCAGACCGTCACACACGGCATCGTGAGCGCGATCGGACGCAATCAACTCGGGGTTGCCACCTTCGAGGACTTCATACAGACGGACGCGGCGATCAATTCCGGCAACTCGGGCGGCGCGCTCATCAATACTCTGGGCGAGCTGATCGGCATCAATACCGCGGTACTCGGCAAGAACAGCGCTGGTGATATCAGCGTCGAGGGCATCAGCTTTGCGATACCCGTGAATCTCGCGCGCGGCGTCATGGACGAGATTCTGGATCATGGCCGCGTGATCCGCGGCTGGACCGGCATCGTGCCCGAGGACGTCGGCGATGAGCAGGCGCGCCAGCTCGGCTTGCCGCGCGGGGGCGTGGTGATCACCAACCTTTACCGCAACAGCCCGGCGGTCGATGCCGGACTGCGCATCGGGGATATCATCACTGAGGTCGACGGCAAGAGCGTCCACAATGCGCAGGAGACGCTGGCGCAGATCGCCGCCAGAAAGCCGGGCAGCCGCGTTCAACTGCAGCTGCTTCGTGGCCGCAGCAATATCGAGGCGACGCTCGCGGTGACTGAGCGACCACGCTCGAGCTGACGCTGCGGCTTCGCGCCTAATTCGGCACGCGCTTGATGCGCGCGCCCAGCTGCTGGAGCTTCTCTTCGATCGTCTCGTAGCCGCGATCGATGTGATAGATGCGCTCGATTTCCGTGCGTCCGTCCGCCACCAGACCCGCCAGCACGAGGCTCGCCGAGGCGCGCAGATCAGTCGCCATGACTGGCGCCGCCGTCAAGCGGCTGACGCCGTGGATGATCGCGGTGTTGCCCTCAAGCCGAATCTCCGCGCCCATGCGCCGCATCTCCAGCATGTGCATGAAACGGTTCTCGAAGATGGTTTCCACCACCGTACCGACGCCGTCGGCGACCGTATCGAGTGCGGCAAATTGCGCCTGCATGTCCGTCGGGAATGCCGGGTAAGGCGCCGTGCGCACATCCACCGCGCGCGGGCGGCGGCCGCGCATATCGACCTCTACCCAGCTCTCACCGCTGTCGACCTTGGCGCCCGCTTCACGCAATTTCACGATCACCGCATCCAGATGTTCCGGCCGCGTGTTCTTGATGCGCACATGCCCGGCGGTGATGGCTGCGGCAACCAGGTAAGTGCCGCCCTCGATGCGATCGGGCAGCACTTCGTAATGCACGCCGTTGAGGCGCTGCACACCCTCGACCGTGATGCGATCGGTGCCCGCGCCGTTGATGCGAGCGCCCATCGCGATCAGAAAATTAGCCAGATCGACCACTTCCGGTTCGCGCGCGGCATTCTCCAGCACGGTTTGTCCATCGGCCAGAGTGGCGGCCATCATGAGGTTCTCGGTTCCCGTCACGGTAACCGTATCGAGCACCAGACGCGCGCCTCGCAGCCGCGACGCGCGCGCACGGATGTAGCCGCCCTCGATGCGAATATCCGCGCCCATCGCCTGCAGACCGGCCACGTGAATATTGACCGGGCGCGCACCGATCGCGCAGCCGCCGGGCAGGGACACATCAGCGCGGCCGAAGCGCGCGAGCAGCGGGCCGAGCACCAGGATCGAGGCGCGCATGGTCTTGACGAGCTCGTAGGGCGCAAAATAGTCGCGGATCGTGCTGGCATCAACCTCGATGCGCATGCGCTCATCGATCGTCACGGTCACGCCCATGCGGCTGAGCAGCTCGATCGTGGTCGTGACGTCCTGCAGGTGCGGCACGTTGCCGATCGAGACCGGGCCGTCGGCCAGCAGTGCCCCGGCGAGGATCGGCAGCGTCGCATTTTTAGCGCCTGAGATGCGCACCTCGCCCTCGAGCGCTATGCCGCCGGTGATCTGCAGCTTATCCACGCTGGCCCGACTCCTCGCGGCCGCGCTGCGCCCACTCCCGCGGCGTGTAGGCCTCGATCGACAGCGCGTGGATCTCCCCGCCCATGCGCTCGCCGAGCACCCGATAGACCATTTGGTGGCGCGCCAGCGGCCGCAGGCCCTCGAACTGCTCTGCCACCAGCAGTGCCGAGAAGTGCGTATTGTCATCCGAGCGCACGTCCACGCGCGCTTGCGGCAACGCCGCCTGGATCAGATCCGCTATTTGTCGAGGAGTCATGTTGGGCCGTGATCTTAAGGCAATTGCGGCTCGAGGAAGGCGCCATCTGCGCGGCCGCAAGGCGCTATCATGCCCGGCGCGAGACCCATGATGAACGCCTCAGAACATAGCGCCGCGAGCGATCAGTCGTTGCTGCAGGCCGCGCGGCGCACCTTCGAGATCGAAGGCGCGGCTCTCGCAGCACTGCGCAGCAGGCTGGATGCAACTTTTATCGCCGCCTGCCGTCTGTGCCTGCAATGCCACGGCCGCATCGTGGTCACCGGCATGGGAAAGTCCGGCCATATTGCGCACAAGATCGCCGCGACGCTGGCGAGCACGGGCAGTGCGGCCTTCTTCCTGCATGCGGCCGAAGCGAGCCATGGCGACCTGGGCATGCTCGCGCGCGGCGATGTGCTGCTGGCGTTGTCGAATTCGGGCGAGACTGAGGAAGTGCTCGCGCTGCTGCCGCAGATCAAGCGCATGGCAGTGCCCTTGATAGCGCTGACCGGCAATGCGCTCTCGACGCTGGCCTGCGCGGCGGACGCGCACCTTGATGTCGCGGTGCCCCAAGAAGCCTGTCCGCACAATCTGGCGCCTACCGCCAGCACGACCGCGGCGCTGGTCATGGGCGATGCGCTCGCGGTGGCGCTCTTGGAGGCACGCGGTTTCTCGGCCGAGGATTTCGCGCGCGCGCATCCTGGCGGCAGATTGGGACGCCGATTGCTGTTGCGCGTCGAGGACATCATGCGACGCGGCGATCGGCTGCCGCGCGTGCGTCTGGAGACGCCCCTGTCGGACGGGCTGCTCGAGATGACGCGCAAGGGTCTGGGCCTGACCGCCGTGGTGGATGCTCAGCAACACCTGCTCGGCGTATTCACCGATGGCGACCTGCGCCGCGCACTGGACCGGCGCATCGATCTGCACGCGACCACGATGCGCGAGGTCATGACCGTCGGCGGGCGCTCCATTGGCTCACACGAGCTGGCCGCCAGTGCCGCGGCGCTCATGCAGGCGCATCGGATCACGGCGCTGCTGGTCACGGATGGCGCCCAGCAGCTCATCGGCGCACTCAACGTACATGATCTGATGCAGGCGGGTGTGGTTTGAGCTCCGCGCGCGCAGTGCGGGCGCGGCCCGCAGCGCTGTCGGCGATGCGCCTGCTCGTGCTCGACGTCGACGGGACCTTGACCGATGGGCGTCTGTATTACGGCGCGGCCGGCGAGCTGGGCAAGAGCTTTCATGCGCGCGACGGCTTTGGCATCAAGGCCGTGCTTGCCGCCGGCCTCGGCGTCGCGGTGATCTCCGGCCGGCATTCGCCGGCCACCGAGCAGCGCTGCCTGGAGCTCGGTATTCCGCATGTGTTGCTGGGCGTGGCTGATAAGGGCGCCGCGCTGGCGCAGCTGCTCGAATCACTCGCCCTCACGCCGGCCCAATGCATCGCCGTGGGCGACGATGCCGGTGACCTGCCGCTGCTGCAGCGGGTTGGTCTGGCCGTAGCCGTAGCCGATGCGCACCCTTCGGCGCTCGCGCTCGCCCATCGGCGCACGCGGCTGCCCGGGGGCGCCGGCGCGGTGCGCGAAGTGTGCGATTGGCTGCTGGCCGCTCAGGGCGCGCGCAGTACGGCTCGTGCGCGGCGCCGCCCATGATTTGGCGGCTGCTATTTGCGCTCGGCTCGCTCGCGATCCTCGGCGCCCTGCTGTATTTTCAGGACAGCGACAACGACAGCGGCGAGGGCTCCTCCGCTGAGCCGAGCGCTTCAGCGCCAGGCTTTATGGCGATCCAGGCCGAGCTCATCGAGACCGGTGCCGACGGGCAGCCGCTCTACCGCCTGGATGCCACTCGCATTGATCAGCCGCAGCCACAGGGAATCATCTACCTGAGCAGCCCGAAGCTCGATTATGAGCCGGCGGGCGGCAATCGCTGGACGCTCACGGCGCAGAGCGGACAGATGCCCCAGGATGCGCGCACGGCGGAGCTACACGGCAACGTGCACGCCGAGGGCAAACCGGCCGGCTCCAACACACCCGTGCGCATCGACACCGAGGAATTGCATTTCGATATGGCAGAGCAAATCGCCACCTCCCCGACTACCGTATTGGTGAATTGGGGCCGCTATCGTCTTGATGGTCGCGGCATGCGGGCCGATCTGAAGAATGACCGGCTGCAATTGGCGGCGCAGGTACGCGGTGTACTGGTGCACTGAGAGCCAGCGCGCCTGGCTGCACGCCATCGTGCGCAGCGCGCTGAGCGCGACGCTTTGCGCCGGCGCGTTGCTGCTGCGCGCAGCCAGCGGCGCGGCGGCAGACTCGGCGGCCCAGGCGCTGCCCTGCAATGAGCCGCCGATGTGCTACACCGCCTCACGACTGCAGGCCGACCGTAACCACATCACGCTGTACGACATCGACATCGTCGATTGGACGCGCGGTGTCAGCCGGATCAGAGCGCAACGAGCCGATGCCACCGGCCAGGAGCTCAGCGATAGCGACATCGTTTTGACCGGGGAGGTTCGCGTGTCGATGCCCGAGGGCGAGCTACGGGCCGACAAGGCCACGGTGCGCATCGCCCACAATCGCATTACCTCGATGAAGGCCGAGGGTAGTCCGGCGACCTTCGAGCACGCGCTCGGTGACGGCGCGCAGATCGCACACGGTCATGCCAACGCGATCTCCTATGACCTCGAGCGCGATGAGGTGCAGTTGCAAGGGGACAGCTGGCTCACGGATGGCTGCAACGAGATCAACAGCGATCACATCCTCTACGATATCGGCTCCCAGCGCGTGCAGGCCGATGTCGCGCCGGGCGAATCAGGGCGCGTGCACGGCACCATCCGCTCGCACGCGGGCACGCCCTGCGCCGCCGGATCGGCGCACCCATGAGCCTGCTCGTCGCGCGCTCGCTGCAGAAGAGCTATCGCTCGCGCATGGTGGTGCGCGATCTGTCGCTCGACATTCACACCGGCGAGGTGGTTGGACTGCTCGGGCCAAACGGTGCGGGCAAGACGACCGCCTTCTACATGATGGTGGGCCTGGTGCCGGCCGACGGCGGCTCGATCAGGCTCGACGAGCAGGACCTCACGAGCATGAGCATCGATGAGCGCGCGCGCCTCGGGATCGGCTACCTGCCGCAGGAGTCATCCGTCTTTCGCCGCCTCTCGGTAGCCGACAACATCATGGCGATTCTGGAGCTGCGCGCCGAGCTGGATCGGGCCGGCCGCGAACAGCGCCTCGAGGAACTGCTCGGCGAACTGCGCATCGGGCACGTGCGCGCCACACGCGGCCTGTCCCTCTCCGGAGGCGAGCGCCGCCGCGTAGAAATCGCGCGCGCGCTGGCTGCCGAGCCGCGCTTCATTCTGTTGGATGAGCCCTTTGCGGGCGTGGATCCACTTTCCGTGCTGGACATCCAGCGCATCATCCGCGAGCTGGCCGCGCGCGGCATCGGCGTGCTGATCACCGATCACAATGTGCGCGAAACCCTCGGGGTCTGCGCCCGTGCCTATATCGTCGACCGCGGGATCATCATCGCTTCCGGGTCCGCGGAGCAAGTCCTTGCCAACCCACAAGTCCGTGAGGTGTACTTGGGTCAGTCCTTCCGCATGTGATGCCTGGGAGCGATCCTGTTAATCTTTGTAAATCAAGTACTTAGTCTGACAACCCGCTTGGCGCGCCTGGTCGACGGCATGTTTTATGCTTAAGCCCACGCTGCAGCTGCGGCTCGGGCAGCAATTGACCATGACGCCGCAGCTGCAACAGGCGATCCGTCTGCTGCAATTGCCGACCATCGAGCTGCAGGCGCACATACGAGAATTGCTCGAGTCCAACGTCATGCTCGAGCAGGACGATGACAGCGAAAGCGGCGCCTATGACCCGCTCTCGGGCGCGGAGACGTCCCCCGAGATCGCCGCGCCGCTGCCGGAGGCCCCGGTAGAAGTCATCGATGACAGCTGGACGGGGGATCGATCCGCCGGGCCGGGTGAAAACCCATGGAGTGGCGGCGACGACGATCGGCAGCAGGAGTTCGCCGACTCGGCCGGCCAGACGCTGCGCGATCATCTGCTCTGGCAGCTCGAGCTCGCGCACCTCGGCACCCGCGAACTGGCGATCGGTCGCGGCGTGATTGACGCCATCAATGACGATGGCTATCTGACCGAGGCGCTCGATGTCATCGCGGCCAGCCTGAAACCCGAGCTCGACGCCAGCGTCGAGGAGATTGAACACGTACTGGGCTTCGTGCAGATGTTCGATCCGGCCGGGGTCGGTGCGCGCACACTGAGCGAATGCCTGCTGTTGCAGCTCGCGCAGCTCACCAGCGGAACCGCCGGCCTCGCGGCGGCAAAATCCATTGCCCGCCAGCACCTGGAGCTGCTCGCCGAGCGCGAGCTCACCGCGCTGCGGCGAGAGATGCGCATCGCTGACGAAGAGCTCGCGAACGCCGTGGCCCTGGTGCGCGCCTGTCACCCGCGGCCCGGCTCGGTGATCAGCGGCAATGCGGCCGAATACGTCATTCCCGACGTCTTCGTACGGCGCACGCCGCGCGGCTGGTCGGTCGAAATCAACCCGGCGACGCTGCCACGCGTGCGTCTGAACCAGGGCTATGCCAGCCTCGTCGGCCGCAGCAGCAGTCACGCGAGCATGCGCACACAACTGCAGGAGGCGCGCTGGCTGCTCAAGAGCCTGGAGATCCGCAACGATACGCTCACCAAGGTCGCCCGCTCGATCGTCGAGCGCCAGACGGAATTTCTCGAGCATGGCGAGGAATCGATGCGACCGATGATCCTGCGCGATATTGCCGAGGCCATCGGCATGCATGAATCGACGGTTTCGCGCGTGACCTCCGGCAAGTACATGCATACCCCGCGCGGCGTGTTCGAGCTGCGCTATTTCTTCTCGAGCCAGGTCGAGGGTGTGAACGGCACGGGCACCTCCTCGACGGCTATCCGCGCCAAGATCCGCAAGCTCATTCGCGAGGAGGACGGCGCCGCGCCGCTCAGCGACAGCCGGATCGCGGAGATTCTGTCCGACGAGGGCATCCCGGTCGCCCGCCGCACGGTGGCGAAATACCGGGAAATGATGGGGCTTGCCCCATCCAATGAACGCCGACGGAGTTAAATGGCGATTGACAATCATCACGCCACATCAAGGAGACGAGGCCATGCAACTGAGCGTCACCGGTCATCATGTCGAGATCACGCCAGCTCTGCGCAGCTACGTGGAGAAGAAGATTGGCCGCATCGTGCGCCATTTCGATCACGTCATCGACACGCATTTCGTACTGACGGTCGAAAAGCTGCTGCATAAAGCCGAGGCGACACTACGCGTGCGCGGCGAGACCATCCACGCGCTGGCGAGCCATGACGACATGTACGCCGCGCTGGACGCATTGGCCGACAAGCTCGAGCGGCGCGTGCGCAAGCACAAGGAAAAGCTGACCGACCATCATGCCGAGCAAGTGCACAAAAGTCCGCGTCTGTAAGACACGTTGCGCCTCTGGCGCGCGCGGCGCGCTGGAGCGCACGTGCGACTGATTTTCCTGAGCGGTCTGTCGGGCTCGGGCAAGAGCGTGGCGTTGCACATGCTCGAGGATCTGGACTTCTACTGCGTCGACAACATTCCCGCGGCACTGCTGCGATCTTTCATTTCCCACACCGTACGCAGCGGCTCGCCGGTGTATCAGCGCACGGCGATCGGCATCGATGCGCGCAATCCGGATGAAGAGATTGGTACCGTGCCGACGCTGCTGGATGAGCTCAAGCGCAGCGGCATCCAGTGCGAGCTGGTATTTCTGGTCGCCAGCGACGAGGAGCTGTTGCGCCGTTTCGCCGAGACCCGTCGCAAACATCCGCTGAGCCGGCATGGAGAGAATCTGCATGAGGCCATCGCCATCGAGCGCGCGCTGCTCGAGCCGGTGATCAATGCCGCCGACCTGTTGATTGACACCTCGCGCATGGGCGTGCACGAGCTGCGCGAACTGATCAACCGCCGCGTCGGCAAGCGGCCGCGCGATCGCATGTCGGTTCTGTGCGAATCCTTCGGCTACAAATACGGCATACCGGGCGACGCGGATTTTGTATTCGACGCTCGCTCACTGCCCAATCCGTACTGGGACCCGAATCTGCGTCCGCTCACCGGTCACGATGCGCCGGTGGCGGCGTACCTGGAGGCGCAGCCCGCAGTCGCCAATTTCATCGAGGACATCGTGCGCTTCATTCAAGCGCGGCTGCCGGAGCACCAGGCGGCCAATCGCCGCTACCTGACGCTCGCCGTCGGCTGCACCGGCGGTCAGCACCGCTCGGTCTATATCGTCGAGCAGCTCGCGGCACGCATCGCAACGCTTTGGTCGCCCGTGGCCGTACGCCACACTGCGTTGACCGATTCGCACAAGTCGATACGCGCGCTGGCCAAGGTACCCTGAAGCGCCCACGATTGCCGGGCAGCCCCTAGCCGCCGGCGCGCCTGGCGGCAAAGCCGCGGCGGCTGAGCTCGGCGACGAGCCGGTCGCGATGCTCGCCCTGAATCTCGATGCTGCCGTCTTTGACGGTCCCGCCGCTGCCGCACAGGCGCTTGAGCTCGCTCGCGAGGGCCGCGAGCGTCTCGGCCGTGAGCGACAGTCCCGTGATTACCGTGACACCCTTGCCCGCACGGCCCTGCGTCTGCCGGCTCACGCGCACCACGCCCTGCTCAGGACGATGCGGCCTCACCCGGCGGCTCACACGCCGCTGTTGCCCGTGACGCGCAAGATGCGCATCGAGTTGGTGCCCCCGGACATCCCCGAGAGCTCGCCCTGCGTCAGGATCACGAGATCGTTGATATCGACCAGCCCCAATGTCAGCAGGCGCTCGAAGATCGCGGTGTGGATCGCGGCCGGATCGGTATGCGTAATGTCGAACGGTACGGCATAGACGCCGCGATACAACGTGACGCGGCTGCGCGTGGCCTCGTGACGCGTGAAGGCATAGATTGGCATATCCGAGCGAATGCGTGACATCCACAATGGCGTCATGCCTGATTCGGTCAGAGCCACGATCGCGCGTACACGCATGTGATTGGCCGTGTACATCACCGCCATCGAGATCGCCTCCTCGGAATTGCCGAACTCCTCCTCGGCGCGAACCAGGCCGCGCAGTGAGCCGAGCTGGTACTTCTCGGCCCCGCGGATCACGTCGGCCATGGCTTGCACGGTCTTGACCGGGTACTTGCCCGCCGCAGTCTCAGCCGACAGCATCACGGCATCGGTGCCGTCGAGCACGGCGTTGGCAACGTCGCTGACTTCCGCGCGCGTGGGAATCGGACTCTGGATCATCGACTCCATCATCTGCGTGGCAGTGATCACAACGCGGTTGCGCGATAATGACTGGCGAATGATCGTCTTCTGCAAGCCGGTCAACTCGGCGTAGCCCATCTCGACGCCAAGGTCACCGCGCGCGACCATGACCGCGTCGGTCACGGCCAGTATCCCGGAGAGATTATCGATCGCCTCGTGCCGCTCGATCTTGGCCACGACACGCGCCTCTCCGCGCCAGCGACGCAACTCGGACTGCGCGCGGCGCATGTCATCTGCATCGCGGGCGAAGGAGACGGCCAGATAATCGATGCCGAGCTCGGCGGCCAGGCGGATGTCCTCCAGATCCTTCTCGGTGAGCGCCGGAGCCGAGATGCCGCCGCCCTGGCGATTCAGGCCCTTGCGATTGGACAGCTCGCCGCCCGAGCGCACTACGGTTGCGATGCGCGTGCCAACGACCTTCTCGACCTGCAATGCGATCTGCCCATCGGCCAGCAGCAGCGTATCGCCCGCGTGCACGTCCACGGGCAGTTCCTTATATGCGCAGCCCACCTCGCTCTTGTTACCCGCCTGGGGATCCAGGTCCGTGTCGAGCGCGAAAGGTTCGCCTTCGACCAGCAGGACTGGACCGTCGCGAAAGCTCTCGATGCGAATCTTCGGGCCGGCGAGGTCGGCCAGCAGTCCCACAAAGCGGCCCGCCTGGCTCGCAGCATGCCGCACCATCTCGACACGCTTGCGCTGCGCTTCGCGCGTACCGTGCGAGAAATTGATACGCGCGACATCCAAGCCGGCCGCAACCATGCCGGCGAGAATCTCGGGCGAATCGGTCGCCGGTCCGAGCGTCGCCACGATCTTTGTTCTGCGCAACGTATCCATGCCTGACCCGCTTTAGATCGCGTAGCCCGCGGCAGCACTGGCTGCGCGCTGCTCCAGCACGGCTACCGCGGGCAGTGTCTTGCCCTCGACGAATTCGAGAAATGCGCCACCACCCGTAGAGATATAGGAGATCCCATCCTCGACCCCGTACTTCTCGATGGCTGCCAGCGTATCCCCGCCCCCAGCGATCGAGAAAGCCTTGCTGTTGGCAATCGCATTGGCGATGGCCTTGGTGCCTTCACCGAACTGATCGAACTCGAACACACCCACCGGGCCATTCCAGATGATGGTGCCAGCCGCTTGCAGGATCGCAGCGAGCTGCTCGGCCGTATCCGGGCCGATGTCCAGGATCAGCTCATCATCGGCCACCTCGCCGACGGGACGCACATCGGCGTGTGCAGTGGCGGCAAATTCCCGCGCGACCACGACATCGACCGGCATTGGAATCTCCGCGCCGAGCGCGCGGGCCCGCGCAAGCAGCTTGCGCGCCATCTCGAGCATGTCCTTTTCACACAGCGACTTGCCGACCTGGATGCCCGTGGCCGCAAGGAAGGTGTTAGCGATGCCGCCGCCGACGATGAGCTTATCGACGCGCTCGAGCAGCGACTCGAGCAGCATGAGCTTGGTCGAGACCTTGGAGCCGGCAACGATCGCCACGAGTGGTCGGGCCGGTTTGGCGAGCGCGCGCTCCAGGGCTTCGAGCTCGGCCACGAGCAATGGACCGGCACAGGCGATCGGGGCGAATTTCGCCACGCCGTGCGTGCTCGCCTCGGCCCGGTGCGCCGTGCCGAAGGCGTCCATGACGAACACATCACACAGAGCCGCGAGCTGGCGCGACAACGCATCGCTGTCTTTCTTCTCGCCTTTGTTGAAGCGCACGTTCTCGCACAGCACGAGCGATCCGGGCGCGCACTCGACGCCCTCGAGCCACTCGCGGCGCAGCGGCACCGGTTTGCCCAGCAACTCGGATAATTTGGCAGCCACCGGCCCGAGCGACAACTGCGGATCGTACTTGCCCTCCTCCGGGCGACCCAGGTGCGAGAGCACAATGACGCGCGCGCGCTGCTCGAGGGCTGAGCGCAGCGTCGGCAGCGCGGCGCGCACGCGTGCATCGCTGCTGATCATCCCATCCGTGATCGGCACGTTCAGATCCTCGCGAATCAGAACGCGCTTGCCTGCGAGATCCAGGTCGGCCATGCGCAGCAGTTTCACGGCGCGTGCTTACTCTCAGGCGGCCCGCGACCAGGCCAGCGCCGTATCCAGCATGCGGTTGGAGAAGCCCCACTCGTTGTCGTACCAGGCGCATACCTTGACCAAGGTACCTTCTATGACTTTGGTCAGGGTCGCATCGAATACCGAGGAATGCGGATCATGGTTGAAGTCCACCGACACCAGGGGCGCATCGTTGTACTCGATGATGCCCTGTAAGGGCGCGCGGCCGGCAGCGGATTTCATCAGCGCATTGACTTCATCGACGCTGGTCGCACGCGCGGCAATGAAGCTCAGATCGACCATCGAGACGTTGATGGTCGGCACGCGAATCGCAAAGCCATCGAGCTTGCCTCGCAGCTCGGGCAGCACCAGACCGACGGCAGCGGCCGCCCCGGTCTTGGTCGGGATCATCGACTGCGTGGCCGAGCGGGCGCGTCGCAGATCGCTGTGGTAGACGTCCGTGAGCACCTGATCGTTGGTATAGGAGTGAATCGTGGTCATGACGCCGGCTTTGATGCCGAGCGCGTCGTGCAATACTTTCGCCAGCGGCGCCAGACAGTTGGTCGTGCACGAGGCGTTGGAAATCACGGTCTGGCTGGCTTTGAGCACATCCTGGTTGACACCATAGACGATCGTGGCATCGACGTCATCGCCGCCCGGGGCGGAAATCAACACCTTCTTCGCGCCACCTTCCAGATGCTTGCTGGCTTTGGCCTTGCTGGTGAACAGGCCCGTGCACTCGAACACCATCTCCACGCCGAGGCCAGCCCAGGGCAACTTGGCCGGGTCACGCTCGGAGAGCACCTTGATGCGATCCCCGGACACGAGCAGCGCATCGTCCGCGATTTTGATCTCACCGCGAAAACGCCCGTGCACGGAATCATAGCGTGTCAGATGCGCGTTGATTTTTGCATCGCCCAGATCATTGATCGCGACGATCTGCAACTGCGCGCGCCGATCGCCCTCGTAGAGTGCGCGCAGCACGTTGCGGCCGATGCGGCCGTAGCCGTTGATTCCCACCTTGAGCGTCATTATTTGTCCCCTGCAATCGACTCGAGAATCTCGCGCAGTACGTGAGCCGCGGTGAAGCCGAATTTCTGCAACACCGCGGGCCCTTTGCCCGAGGCACCGTAATGATCAATGCCGACCACGCGCCCCGCGAGGCCGACGTAGCGATACCACAGGCCGGTCGTACCCGCCTCCACCGCGACGCGCGCGCGGATCGAGGCCGGCAACACGGAATCGCGGTAGGCCGCATCCTGCGCATCGAAGCGCTCGGTACAGGGCAGTGAGACCAGGCGCACGCGTTTACCCTGCGCGGCCGCCGTATTGACGGCCTCGAGCGCGATGCTGACTTCCGAGCCGGTTGCCAGCACGACGCATTCAGGCGTGCCATCACAATCGACGAGCACATAGCCGCCGCGGCGTATGGCTTCGATGGTTGCACTCGTGCGCGTCAGTTGCGGCAGTGCCTGGCGTGTGAAAACCAGTGCGCACGGGCCGCTGTCATGTTCGATCGCCTCGCACCAGGCCACCGCGCTCTCGACCGCGTCGGCCGGACGCCACAGCGTCAGATTCGGAATCAGCCGCAGGCTGTTGAGGTGCTCGATCGGTTGGTGCGTCGGACCGTCCTCACCGAGCCCGATGGAATCGTGGGTATAGACCAGCAGCACGCGCTGCGCCATCAAGGCAGCCATGCGCACGGCATTGCGCGCGTAGTCGGAAAAAGTCAGGAAGGTGCCGCCGTAAGGGATGAAGCCGCCATGCAATGCCAGACCGTTCATGCCGGCGGTCATGCCAAATTCGCGTACACCGTAATGAAGGTAGTTACCGGAAGCGTCATCGACTTCGATCGCGCGCGAGATCTTCTGCATCGTGTTGTTCGAGCCGGACAGGTCGGCCGAGCCGCCGAAGAACTCGGGCAGCCCCGTGCCGATCGCATTCAGAGCGACCTGCGAGGATGCGCGGGTCGCCTGCGGGTCCTTGATCGCCCGCGCAGCGTTCAGTGCTGCCTCGCGCGTCTGCGCCCAGTTGCTCGGCAGCTTACCGGCGATGCGCCGCTCGAACTGCGCCGCCAGGTCCGGATAAGCGCTGCGATAGCGGCTGAAGAGCTCCTGCCAGCTGGCCTCGGCCGCACGCCCGGCCTCGAGGTGATTCCAGCCCGCCTGCAGTTCGCTCGGCACGACAAACGGCGGCGCCGTCCAGCCAAAGCGCTTTTTGGTCGCGGCAACCTCTTCGACGCCGAGAGGCTCGCCGTGCGCCTCCTTCGTGCCCGCCTTGGTCGGCGCACCCCAGCCGATCACCGTCCTGCATTGGATGAAGGACGGCCGCTCGGTCTCCTGCTTGGCATTGGCCATGGCCGTCACGAGCGCATCCGCGTCATGACCATCCACGCTCTGCACCTGCCAGCCGTAGGCCTCGAAGCGCTTGAGTGTGTCGTCGGCAAACCAGCCCGCGACCTTGCCGTCGATCGAGATGCCATTGTCATCGTAGAGCACGATCAGGTTGCCAAGCCGCAATGTGCCGGCCAGCGAGCAGGCCTCGTGCGAGATGCCTTCCATGAGACAGCCGTCGCCGACGAATGCCCAGGTGCGATGATCGACGATGGCCAGCTCGGGCCGGTTGAACTCCGCCGCGAGCATTTTCTCAGCCAGCGCCATGCCCACGGCGTTGGCGAGCCCCTGGCCCAGCGGGCCAGTCGTGGCTTCGATGCCGACATCCAGATCGTGCTCGGGATGGCCGGGCGTACGGCTGCCGAGCTGACGGAATTGCTTGATGTCATCCATGCTCAGCGCATACCCGGTCAGATACAGCACTGCGTACAGCAGCATACAGGCGTGCCCGTTCGACAAAACGAAACGGTCGCGGTCCGGCCAGCGCGGATTGGCCGGGTTGTACTTCAGAAAGTCGTGCCACAACACCTGGGCGATGTCGGCCATGCCCATGGGCGCGCCAGGGTGTCCGGAGTCAGCCTTCTGAACCGCGTCCATCGCGAGAACGCGGATGACATTGGCGAGCTCGCGTCGCGTCGGCATGTACTGGAGTCTCCGCGGGCCGCAAGGATTTGCGGCCGCGCATTGTCCATCAGCCGCCCGCGCTCGGCAATGCGCTGGCGGGGCTTTGAGGCGCAAAACAGCGGCGCAATTCGCTTTCCCGTACGCTCTGTGAGCGCGCAATCGTGCGCGATTTTCGGGCGCTCGGTCGCAATTTAGAAACATTCACGGTGCACCGGACACCCCGGGCGGGCGAGCCCGGCGACCCTTCGGCTATACTCCCCTGCACAGCCAGCCACGCACCGCGGCACCACACTGCAACCCCAGATGAGCAACGATTACCTGTTCACCTCCGAGTCGGTCTCAGAAGGCCATCCCGATAAGATGGCCGATCAGATTTCCGACGCCGTGCTCGACGCCATCCTGCGCGAAGACCCGGAAGGCCGCGTGGCCTGCGAGACGCTCGTCAAGACCGGCGTCGTGGTCGTGGCCGGGGAAGTCACGACCAGCGCGTGGATCGATCTGGAAAAATTGGTGCGCGAGACGGTGCTGGACATCGGCTACAACCATTCTGACATGGGTTTCGATGGCGCCAGCTGCGGCGTGATCAACATCATTGGTAAGCAGTCCCCTGACATCGCCATGGGCGTGGATCGCAACGACAAGCGCAAACAGGGCGCCGGCGATCAGGGTCTGATGTTCGGCTACGCCACGAACGAGACCGATGTACTGATGCCAGCGCCCATTACGCTGGCGCACCGACTGGTCAAAAGACAGTCGGAGGTGCGGCGGCGCGGGAAACTGCCGTGGCTGCGACCGGACGCCAAGAGCCAGATCACGCTGCGCTACGAGCAGGACAAGCCCGTCGGCATCGAGGCGGTCGTACTGTCCACGCAGCACAGCGATGAGATTTCGATTTCAAAACTGCGCGAAGCGGTCATGGAAGAGATCATCAAGCCCGTACTGCCGAAGAAATGGCTCGATCGGCGCACGCGCTATCACATCAATCCGACCGGACGCTTCGTGGTCGGCGGCCCAGTCGGGGACTGCGGTCTGACCGGTCGCAAGATCATCGTCGATACCTACGGGGGCTTCGCCCGCCACGGCGGCGGCGCGTTCTCGGGCAAGGACCCCTCGAAGGTGGATCGTTCGGCCGCGTACGCGGCCCGCTACGTGGCCAAGAACATCGTTGCCGCGGGACTCGCGACACGCTGCGAAGTGCAGGTGTCCTATGCGATCGGCGTTGCCGAGCCGACCTCGATCATGGTCGATGCCTTCGGCACCAGCGAGCTCTCGCGCGAGGAGCTCACGGGACTGGTGCGCCGGCATTTTGACCTCACGCCCTACGGCCTGCGTGAAATGCTCGATCTCGCGCGCCCGATCTATCAGAAGACGGCAGCCTACGGCCACTTCGGGCGCAAGGAGCCTGAATTTTCCTGGGAACGCACCGATCGAGCCGAGGCACTGGCTGCCGATGCGCGCGGTCGTGGCCGCATCCGCGCGGCCTGATAAGATACGCACTGAATTGACGCTGCCGCCTTTAGGGCGGCAGCCGGTGACTGAGGAGCGCTGCGACAGGTGGGAAGCTGCATGCTGACCCAAAGGCCTGCCAGGCTCAGTGCACCGGAATTAAGTCAACGGCGCTCGCAAACCTTGAACGTAAGGATATTGGAGCCACCATGACTGCCAAAGCCCGACCTGTTCCCCTTTCCAGCGAGCCGGATTTCCACGTCGCTGATCTGCAGCTGGCCGATTGGGGTCGCAAAGAAATCGCCATCGCCGAGACCGAGATGCCCGGCCTGATGGCGATCCGCGAAGAGTTCACCCCGGTGCAGCCGTTGCGAGGTGCACGCATCGCCGGCTCGCTGCACATGACCATCCAGACCGCGGTATTGATCGAGACGCTGCAGGCGCTCGGCGCCGAGGTGCGCTGGGCTTCATGCAACATATTCTCGACCCAGGACCATGCGGCGGCCGCAATCGCCGCGCGCGGCACCAGTGTATTTGCCTACAAGGGTGAAACGCTGAGCGAGTATTGGGACTACACGCACCGTGTGTTCGATTGGCCGCAGGGCACGCAGGCCAATCTGATCCTCGATGATGGCGGGGATGCGACGCTGTTGCTGCATCTGGGCAGGCGCGCCGAGCAGGATGCGGGATTGCTCGCGCACCCAGGCAGCGAAGAGGAGACCGCATTGTTCGACAGCATCCGCAGCACGCTCAAGCGCGAGCCGAAATGGTATTCGACGCGGCTGGCCGCCATCCGCGGCGTCTCGGAGGAGACCACGACTGGCGTCAAGCGCCTCTACCAGATGGCGCGCGATGGGCAGCTCGCCTTTCCAGCCATCAACGTCAACGACTCGGTGACGAAATCGAAGTTCGACAATCTGTACGGCTGCCGCGAGTCGCTGGTTGACGGCATCAAACGAGCGACCGACGTCATGATTGCCGGCAAGGTCGCGTTGGTGTGCGGCTATGGCGATGTCGGCAAGGGCTGTGCGCAGGCGCTGCGCGCGCTCTCGGCCCAGGTCTGGGTCACCGAAATCGATCCGATCTGCGCTCTACAGGCGGCGATGGAAGGCTTTCGCGTCGTCACGCTCGATGAGGTGTGCGACCAGATCGATATTGTGGTCAGCGCCACCGGCAACCTGCATGTGATCACCCACGAGCACATGCTGCGCATGAAGCATCAGGCCATCGTGTGCAACATTGGTCATTTCGACAATGAGATTGATGTGGCCTCGCTGCGTCAGTATCGGTGGGAGAATATCAAGCCGCAGGTTGATCACGTGATATTTCCGGACGGCAAGCGCATCATTTTGCTGGCGCAAGGCCGTCTGGTGAATCTGGGCTGTGGCACCGGGCATCCGAGCTATGTCATGTCCTCCTCCTTCGCCAATCAGGTCATGGCGCAGATCGAGCTCTGGACCAATCACGCCAGTTATGCGATCGGCGTACACGTATTGCCGAAATTGCTCGACGAGAAGGTCGCGCGCCTGCAGCTGGCCAAACTCAATGCCAGGCTCACGGTCCTGACCGAACAGCAGGCACGCTACATCGACGTGGATCGCGCCGGTCCGTATAAGTCCGATCACTACCGTTACTGAGCTGTCGGCGGGCGCCGACAGGTGCGCACGCTCTGGCGGCGCGCGCGCGCGAGGCGCGCGCGTTTAACATCTTTTCCGCCGCCGCTGAGCGAATTGAGCGCTGCGTCACCGGCGCCTGTGAGGCGAGCTCGCCGGCGTTTGATGCGCGTCACTCGGCCTGTTTTTGCACGCGTGTAGCATGACGGGCATGAACGCTGAGATCCGGTTACTGCAACTGTCCGATCCACATCTTTTCGCCAGGCCCGATGCGCGCCTGCGCGGCGTGAACAGCTTCGACTCGCTGCAAGCTGTGCTCAGGCACGCCCTCTCCCGCAAGCCCAGCGCCGATGCCGTGCTGTGCACCGGCGACATCGTCAACGACGAGCCGGGCGGCTACGCGCTGTTCGCGCAGGCACTCGGCGCGCTCGGCAAGCCTGTCTTTTGCGTCCCCGGCAATCATGATGATCCGCAGCGCATGCGCAGCGCACTGGCGGCGGCGCCGTTTCAGGTCGGCGGGTATGCGGATCTGGGCAACTGGCGCCTGGTGCTGGTCGACAGCTGCACGCCCGGACAAGCCGGCGGGCATATCAGCGCACAGGAGCTGCAGGCGCTGGACAGCGCATTGAGTGCGCCGGATCGCTACGCGATGATTTGCGTGCATCATCATCCGGTCGGCATGGCCAGCCGCTGGCTCGATCAGATCGGCATCGGCAACGCCGCCGCCTTCTTCGAGGTTCTCGACGCTCATCCACAGGTACGGGCGATCTGCTGGGGACACGTGCATCAATGCTTCGATGCCCGGCGGCGCGGCGTGCGGCTGCTAGCGACCCCATCGACGTGCGCGCAATTCCTGCCACTGTCGGGTGAGTTTGCGATTGACTCGCGGCCTCCGGCCTACCGCCGCACGACGCTGCGCGCCGATGGCACGCTCGATACCGAGGTGATCTGGCTCGAGCAGTCCGAAGCAGTGCTCGATAACGCCTCGGGCCGTTCAGCCTGAGCCGCCGCTCTGGCTCGCATCCAGTAGCGGCGCGAGCAGGCCCAGCCGCGTTTCCGGATCGTCGAGCTCGAGCAGACGCTGTAAGGCGTTTTGATCCAGCGGCAGCAGTTCGGCCAGCCGATGGCTCACCCAGGAGGCGTCCTCATAGTTCGGCTCGAGGAAGCGAGCGATCGAGTCGAAGCGCGCGATTGCGTCGCGCAGTACGGACACGAGCGCCTGAAATTGCGCCGGCACTGGCACCAGCCTCGTGTCATCGAGCCATTCGACCTGGGCACAATTGAGTCCGTCGTCGTTGCGAGTGTGCGCACTGATACGAAAGCGCCGCTCGCCGCGACACAACAGTCCGAGCAAGCCATCTTCCAGTTGCTGAAAGTCGACGATGCGCGCTGAGGTGCCCACCGGCGCTGTGCTCACTTCGCGGCTGGTGTCGCTGCCAGCGTCGAGCAGCACGACACCGAAGACCGAATCGCTGCGCAGACAGCGTCCGACCATGTCCAGATAACGCGGCTCGAAGATGCGCAACGGCAGCAGCCCGCCGGGAAACAGCACCGTGTTGAGCGGAAAGAGCGCGATCTGCTCGCTGGCGCTCACGGCGCACGCGCCGCCAGTGCCTCGAGCAGCCGTGAGTGCAGGCCGCCGAAGCCGCCATTGCTCATGATCAGCGCATGATCTCCGGGCTGCAGCGTCAGTGCGAGCTCGCGCGCCAACCCCTCCAGATCCGAGGTCACGTGCGCGCGCGCCCCGAGCGCTGCCATGGCGCCGTGCACGTCCCAGCGCACGCTCGGTGGGGCATAGAGCCAGACCTCATCGGCACCGCCCAGCGCACCGGCGAGCGTGGCCTGATGCACGCCCCGCCGCATGGTCTGCGAGCGCAGTTCGAGCACGCCGATGATGCGCTCGCGGCCAACGCGCCGGCGCAGGCCATCGATCGTGGTCACAATCGCGCTCGGATGGTGCGCAAAATCATCATAGACGTGCACGCCCGCGACCACGCCGCGCAGCTGCATGCGACGCGCCACACCCTGAAAGTCGCGCAGCGCCTGGATGCCCTGCTCGATCGAGACCCCCGCGTGGCGCGCCGCGGCCAGGGCCGCCAGCGCATTCTCGGCGTTGTGCGCGCCAATCATGCTCCACTCGAGCTCGCCGTAGTCATGTCCATCGCCCAGCACATGAAAGCGCGAGAAGTCGGACTCCGGCGGCGCAGCGAGGCTCCACTGCACGCCGGTCCTGGCGCTGCGGGCGAAGCGCTCGACCGCTGTCCAGCAGCCGGCCGCCAGCACGCGCTGCAGGTTCGCATCTGCGCCATTGCAGATCACGCGTCCCGCGCCCGGCACGGTGCGCAGCAGATGCTCGAACTGCCGCTCGATCGACGCCAGGTCCGGATAGATGTCGGCATGGTCATACTCGAGGTTATTGAGCACCAGAGTGCGGGGACGGTAGTGCACGAACTTGGCGCGCTTGTCGAAGAACGCCGTGTCGTACTCGTCCGCCTCGATGACGAAATAGGGGGCAGCGCCCAGACGCGCGCTCACAGCGAAATTCTGCGGCACCCCGCCGATCAGGAAGCCCGGCGCGAGCCCGGCCGATTCAAGGATCCAGGCCAGCATGCTGCTGGTGGAGGTCTTGCCATGCGTGCCGGCGACCGCAAGCACCCAGCGCTCGCGCAATATTTGACTCGCCAGCCACTCGGGGCCGGAAGCATAGGGTAGAGCGCGATCGAGCACAGCTTCGATCACGGGCATGCCGCGCGTCATGGCATTGCCGACGATGAACACGTCGGGCTCGAGCGTGAGTTGCTCGGCCCCGTAGCCTTCGATCAGCTCGATGCCCAGCGCCGCCAATTGCGTGCTCATCGGCGGGTAGACATTCTGGTCCGAGCCGGTGACGCGATGGCCGGCAGCGCGCGCCAGCGCGGCGATCCCACCCATGAATGTGCCGCATATGCCGAGTATGTGAACGTGCATGCGCTTAACTAAAGCCTAATGTGGGGGGCTGAACACGGCCAGGAACGCCAGCTCTTCGGCCAGCATCTGGCTGAAGGCCAGCAGCAGGCAGAACCCGAGCCCTCGCTCGAGCGTGGAGCGCAGAATGTGCGCGACCGCGACCAGCGTCCAGATCAATACCGCAACCGCCGCGACATAGACCGGGATCTGCCAAAAGGCATCCTCGGCGTAGCGCGCGACGAGCCATACCGAGACGATGCTGGGCACGGCCAGCACGGTCTGCACGCCGAACAAGGCGGCAGCGGTCTGCACATAGCGCTCCGAGCGCCCGACAATGCGCAACAATGCCCAATACCATGCGGCCACAAATACCACGTCGGCGCCGAGCTGCACCAGCCAGTCAGGCCGCTGCGGCGGCAATAGCTGCCCGAGCAGCGCGCTGAGCAGAACGTAAGCGCCGATCGTCAATGGCAGTAAAATGCCGACGGCGGGCAAGTCCTGCGGTCCGCGCTGCCAGATAGCGATGTAGCCATAGAGCCGCAACAACGCCAGGAGCTGAGCGATCATGTCGGAGATTATCAGCCACACGGCCGCGCTCGTGCAGTTGTGCGAACAATTGCGCGCACACAGCGTCATTGGGCTGGATACGGAATTTATGCGCGAGCGCACTTATTTCGCGCAACTGTGCTTGATACAGCTCAGTTTTGCGCAGCGCGCGGTTTGCATCGATACGCTGAAGCTGCGCGACCTGAGCGCACTGCAGCCGATCATGCAAGCGCGTGAGCCGCTCAAAGTACTGCACGCCGCACGGCAGGATCTGGAAGTGCTCGAGCCCGCGACCGGAGCGGTGACGGGCTTGTTCGATACGCAGGTTGCGGCCGCGCTGATCGGCATGCCCGCGCAAGTCGGATATGGCGAGCTGGTCGAGCAATTGCTGTCCACAAAATTGCGCAAAGCCGAGACGCGCACCGATTGGTCGCGCCGCCCGCTCAGCAGCGCACAACTGACCTATGCCCTCGATGATGTGCACTACCTGCTGCCGTTGCGCGCGCGCTTGCGCGAGCGGCTCGAGCAGCTGGGCCGCTGGCATTGGTTCGAGGAGGAGATGGGCGAGCTCGACGCGAGCGGCTCCTTTGCCATCGATCCGCAGCAGGCCTGGCGCCGCGTCAAGGGGCTCGGCGAGCTTGACGAGCCGCGAGAGCGGCTCGCGCGCGAGCTCGCCGCGTGGCGCGAGCGCGTCGCGATCAGCGCGGACCGGCCGCGCAACTGGATTCTGCCCGACGCGGCATTGCGCGACATCGTGTTGCAGGCGCCGCGTACGCTCGAGCAGCTGCAGGCACTCACGACGCTGCCCGAGAGTCTGCACGGGCAGAGCGCGGCGCTGCTCGAGTTGATCGAGGCTGCGCAATTGCCGGCGCGGCTCGCGCCGCTGCCATCGCGTGGACGGCCGGATCCGGCAACGATCCAGGCGGTCAAGAAGCTCTCGCAGCTCACGCAGCTGACCGGCCGGGAACTGGGTATCGCGCCGGAGATCCTGGCCACGCGCCGCGAGATGGAGCGACTCGTAACCGGCGCTCGGGACGGCGGTTTGCTGTCCGGTTGGCGGCGCGCAGTGATTGGCGAGCGGCTGCTGGGCGCGCTGTAGGGACTTTAGGAGGCGCTCGTGCGCTGTGCGCGCGGCGGCACCTGTAACGGCGAGAGCGTCTCAATCAGTCGCGCGGTCACTGCCTGCACGCTGGCATCGGCGTTGATCGTGCGCAGCAATCCCTGGGCAGCGTAATACTGTGCCAGTGGGCGCGTTTCACGCTCATAGACCTGCAATCGCTGCCGCACGGTGGCCTCTTCGTCGTCGGCGCGCTGCAGTAGCGCGGGCTTATCGCCGCAGCGATCGCAATGCGGCGGCGTGCCGGGCGGCGCACTGTGTATATTAAAGACGCGCCCGCACTGCTGGCAGGTTCGTCGTCCGGAGATTCGTCTGATCAGCTCGTCATTGTCGAGCTCAAAGAGGATCACGGCATCCAGCGGCGAGCCGATTGCCACCAGCATGGCCGAGAGCGCCTCGGCCTGCGCGAGGTTGCGCGGAAAGCCGTCAAGAATGAAGCCGTGCGCGGCATCGCTTTCGGCGAGGCGTTCGCGAATGATGCCCAGCACGATTTCATCGGCCACCAACTGCCCGGAATCCATCGCGGCCTTCGCCCGCCGCCCGTAATCGGTGCCGCGCGCCAGCGCGCTGCGCAGCAGATCGCCACTGGAGATCTGAGGGATATCGTAACGCTCGACCAGAAGCTGGGATTGGGTGCCTTTCCCCGACCCGGGAGGCCCCATGAGCACGATACGCATCCGGGAAACAGTACCGACACGCGCCCTCCAGGTCAAACCGCCCGGGCGATGCGCGCATTGAGATGCCTGACTTCCACGCCGCACCCAAGGTATGCTCGCGGCAGCCATGAGCTCCGCGATCAAGTCCAGCAGCAATCGTCGCGTACCGCGTAACGCGCTGTATGCGCAGTCCGGCGGTGTATCGGCCGTGATCAACGCCTCGGCCTGCGGCGTGATCGAGACGGCACGCAAACACCGCCGCCAGATCGGGCACATCTACGCGGGCCGCGACGGCATCATTGGGGCGCTGACCGAGAACCTGATCGATCTGTCACGCGAGAGCGCGGCGAGCATTCGGGCGCTGCGCTACACGCCCGCGGGCGCGTTCGGCTCGGCGCGCTTCAAGCTCAAGAGCCTCGAGCAAAATCGCACCGAGTACGAGCGCCTCATCGAGGTGTTCGCGGCCCACGACATCGGCTATTTCTTCTACAACGGCGGCAACGATTCGATGGACACCGCGCTGAAGATCTCGCAGATCGGCGCAGCACTGAATTACCCGGTGGTCTGCGTCGGCATACCCAAGACCGTCGACAACGACCTGCCCATCACCGATTGCTGCCCCGGCTTCGGTTCGGTAGCCAAGTACATCGCCGTCTCGACGCTCGAAGGTGGCCTCGATGTAGCGTCGATGGCGCGCACCTCGACCAAGGTATTCGTGCTCGAGGTCATGGGCCGGCATGCCGGCTGGATCGCCGCCGCAGCCGGGCTCGCCGGCCGCACGGCCGCGCAGCCGCCACACCTCATCCTGTTTCCGGAAATCGCGTTCGAGCCTGCCCGTTTTCTCGAGCGCGTCGGGCAATGCGTGAGCGCTTACGGCTACTGCGTGATCGTCGTGTCCGAGGGCACGCGCCACGCGGACGGCCGTTTCCTGGCCGAATCGGGCACGACGGACGCATTTGGCCACGCCCAGCTCGGCGGCGTGGGGCCGCTCGTGGCGAACATGGTGCGCGAGCGCTTCGGTTACAAGTATCACTGGGCGGTTGCCGATTATCTGCAGCGCTCCGCGCGACATATCGCCTCGCGCACCGATGTCGAACAAGCCTATGCGGTCGGTAAAGCCGCGGTGCAGTACGCGCTGGCCGGGATGAATGCCGTGATGCCCGCAATCAAACGTGTGTCCTCCAGGCCTTATCGGTGGCGGCTCGAGCCGGTGCCGCTCGCGCAAGTCGCGAACGTGGAAAAGAAAGTGCCGCGCCATTACATCAGCGCCGACGGCTTTGGCATCACGGCGGCGTGCCGCCGTTATCTCGAGCCCCTGATTGGCGGGGAGGATTTCCCACCGTTTCGCGACGGTCTGCCAGCGTACATACGCATCAAAGGCGTCAGCGTACGACGCCGGCTCAAGGGCGAGTTCAAGCTCGGATCCTAGGCGCCTGACAGGCAGCCGTGTGATACTTAGGGCGCTGAGCGGTCTGCGGTCAACAAAACCAATCCGCTCCACGATTCTTACCCGATAGACCGCGAGAAGCCTACATGGATTGGACCAACTGGCTGTGGCTGGCGATCGGCGCCGGCATCATCGCCGTGCTCTATGGTGTGATGTCGGCGCGCGCGATCGTGGCACTGCCGGCCGGCAACGAGCGCATGCAGGAGATTGCCGCGGCGATCCAGACCGGCGCCAAGGCCTATCTGAACCGTCAATACACCGCCATTGCGATGGTCGGCGCAGTACTGCTGGTAGTGCTCGGGCTGACACTCAATTGGGCCACGGCCGGCGGCTTCGCGGTCGGGGCGCTGCTGTCGGGACTGGCCGGCTATATCGGCATGAACATTTCGGTGCGCGCGAATGTGCGCACGGCGCAGGCGGCGCGCCAGGGGCTGAATGCGGCGCTGTCGGTGGCATTTCGCGGCGGCGCGGTGACAGGCATGCTCGTGGTGGGTCTCGGGCTACTCGGCGTGACCGGCTATTTCGCGCTCCTGCGCGGCCCGCTCGGGGATCAGGCGGCGCTGCATGCGCTCGTGGGTCTGGCTTTCGGCGGCTCGCTGATCTCGATTTTTGCGCGTCTGGGCGGTGGCATATTCACCAAGGGTGCCGACGTCGGCGCGGATCTGGTCGGCAAGGTCGAGGCCGGAATTCCCGAGGATGATCCGCGCAATCCCGCGGTCATCGCCGATAACGTCGGCGACAATGTCGGCGACTGCGCCGGCATGGCGGCAGATCTGTTCGAGACCTACGCGGTCACGATCGTAGCGACGATGCTGCTCGGAGGGTTGCTGCGCGTACAGGACGGCGGCGCAGCGCTGGTGTATCCGCTCGCGCTCGGCGCGGCCTCGATCATCTCCTCGATCATCGGCACCTTCTTCGTGCGTGTGGGCAGCGGCGGGCGGATCATGAACGCGCTCTACAAGGGTGTGATCGTGTCCGCATTGATCTCGGCGATTGCCTTCTGGTTCATCACGCGCGCACTGCTGCCGGCGCAGCTGGGCGCCCTGTTCGGCTGCGCTTTGGTCGGCCTTGCGCTCACGGCTGCGATGATCATCATCACCGAGTATTACACCGCCACCGAGTACAGCACGGTGCGCGGCGTAGCAGCGGCCTCGCAGACCGGGCCGGCCACCAACATCATCGCCGGCCTGGGTGTGAGCATGAAGTCCACCGCGCTGCCGGTCATCGCGGTGTGCGTCGCAATCGGGGCCTCATACAGCCTGGCCGGCGTCTATGGCATCGCCGTGGCCGCCACCGCAATGCTGTCGATGACGGGCATGATCGTGGCGCTCGATGCCTATGGCCCGATCACCGACAACGCCGGCGGCATCGCCGAGATGGCCGACCTGCCCAAAGAAGTGCGCAACATCACCGATCCGCTCGATGCGGTCGGCAATACGACCAAGGCCGTGACCAAGGGCTATGCCATTGGTTCGGCCGGTCTGGCCGCATTGGTGCTGTTTGCCGATTACACCCATAATCTCGAGGGTCATCTGGCGGCCACTGGGCGTGCCATGCTGCCCTTTTCGCTGTCCGACCCAGCCGTCATCATCGGGCTGTTCATCGGCGGCGCGGTACCGTACCTGTTTGGCGCGATGGCCATGGAGGCCGTGGGGCGGGCGGCCAGCTCAGTGGTAAGCGAAGTGCGCCGCCAGTTCCGCGAGATCCCCGGCATCATGCAGGGCACGGCCAAGCCCGACTATTCACGCGCGGTGGATATGCTCACGCGCGCTGCCATCAGGGAGATGATCGTGCCATCGCTGCTGCCTATTCTGGTACCCGTCGTCATGGCCTTCGGCATGACTGCGTTGATGGGGCCGGGAGCCGGTATCAAGGCGCTGGGCGGGCTGCTCATCGGTACCATCGTAACCGGGCTGTTTGTCGCGATTTCGATGTGCACGGGCGGCGGCGCCTGGGACAATGCCAAGAAATATATCGAAGAAGGCAACTTCGGCGGCAAGGGCTCGGATGCGCACAAGGCCGCGGTAACCGGCGACACGGTCGGCGATCCCTACAAAGACACGGCCGGACCGGCCATCAATCCTTTGATCAAGATCATCAACATCGTCGCCCTGCTGCTGGTGCCGCTGCTTTAGCTGTGACGCCGCACGCAAGCGCGGCCTACACTGCAGATGATGTCTTCGCTACGGCCGCTGCTCGCCGCGTTATTGTGTCGGATGGCCCTGATTCCGGCGAGCGCGGCGAACTTGCCGGACATGCCGGAGCCCGGACACGGCGATCGCGTGCTGGTGATCGCGCCGCATCCGGACGACGAGAGCCTGTGCTGCGCCGGCATTTTGCAACGCGCGCACGCCAACGGCGCGGCCGTCGGCGTAGTGTGGATCACGGCGGGGGATAGCTTTTTATTCGACGCAATCGTGGTGGAGCACTCGCTGCGGCCGCGTGGCGCACCCTCGCGCCGCCTCGGCGCGCAGCGTCTGCTCGAAGCCCACGCGGCAGCCAATGAGCTGGGTGTGCCGCGGACCGCGCAATTCGTACTGGGTTATCCGGACCGCGGCCTGAGCGCGCTCGTCGCCGATTACTACCGAGCGCCCTATCTGTCGCCATACACCGCGGTCAGCGCCGTACCCTATGCGGATGCGCTCAGCCCGGGCGCGAGCTACACGGGCGAGCATCTGGAGCGCGACCTCGAGCGCGTGATCGAAGCCTTCCGCCCGACGCTGGTGCTGGCAGCCGCGCCACAGGATCTGCATCCGGATCACAGCGCGAGCGGTGCGCTGGTTCGACGCGTGCTCGAACGACGCGGCGAGCTCAATGAGCTGCGCTACTGGATCGTGCACGCCCCGCTCTGGCCCTGGCCGCCCATCTATGAGCCCCAGTTGACTCTCGTGCCGCCCGCGACGGCGACGGCGCTGCGCTGGCAGTCCTTGCCCTTGAGCGCCACCGAGCGAGCGCACAAGCGCGCCGCGCTGCGCGCGCATCATTCACAGTTTGAACTGCTGGCCCCGTTCATGAACTCGTTCGTGCGCGCGAACGAGATTCTGGCCACCGACTAGGCGCGCGAGGGCTCTAGGCCGCGATGGGCAGGCGTTCGGGCCGACCGATCGCGAAGCCCTGCAGATAATCCACGCCAATCTGGCGTGCCGCATCGAGCGCGCTGGCATCTTCGATCTGTTCGGCAATGACCTTGAAATTGAGCGTGCGCGCCAGCCGTATCATGGCGCTGACCATGGCCTGATTGACCGTATCGCGCGCCAGATTCTTGAAGAACGAGCCGTCGATCTTCAGATAGTCGACCGCCAGATTCTTGAGATTGGCGAAGGAGCCGATACCACTGCCGAAATCATCGAGCGCGAAGCGGCATCCCATACCATGCAGCACGCCGACGAAGCGGCGTGCCTGCTCGAAATTGGCTACCACCGTGCTCTCGGCGATCTCGAAGCAGACCTGGGCCGGATTCGCGCCGGTCGAATCCAGACACTCGACCACGAACTCGAGGAACTGTACGTCCGCGAGCGTCTGCCCCGAGATATTGATGGCGATGCTGCGCTTGGGATCAATCACGATCGCGCCGCGGCCCAGTCCGGTCAGCGTGGTCTGCACGACCCAGCGGTCAATCAGGCCGATGAGTCGGTAGCGCTCGGCCGCGCGCAGGAACTCGAGCGGCACGAGCTGCTCGCCCAGATCATTGCGCAGCCGCACCAGCACTTCCATCGCAGGTCCTTCATCATTGGCAGGATACGAGGCGATGATGCGCTGGCAGTAGAGCTCGAAGCGGTTATCGCGCAATGCTATCTGCAGCGTCTGCAGCCAGTGAATCTCGCCGGTCTCGCGCGCGAATATCTCGTCGCGGGCCGAATAGATCGCGATATGGCCGCCCTGGCGCTTGGCCACGTAGCAGGCGGAATCAGCGGCCGCGAGCGCCTCTTCGATGCTGCCGCTATCGCGCGCGAGCTCGACCAGACCGATGCTGACCCCGACGCTGAAGATCTTGTCCTTCCAGACAAAGCTGTGATCCCTGACCGCGCGGCAGACATCGTCGGCAATCTGGCGTGCCTTATCCAGCGGGCAGCCCACGAGCAGCATGCCGAACTCATCGCCGCCGATGCGCGCCACCGTATCCGAATCGCGCACCGCATCGCGCAGAATCTTGGCGATCTCGCGCAGCATCGCATCGCCGGCTACGTGGCCACCGCTGTCATTGACGCTCTTGAAGCGATCCAGATCCAGGTAACACAGCACGTGGGCACTGTCGCCGCGATGCGCGGTATCCATGGCTTCCTGCAGCCGGTGCTCGAACTCACGCCGATTGATCAACCCGGTCAGCGCATCATGCGTCGCCTGGTAGGAGATCTGACGCGCGAGCCCGCGGATTTCGGTCACGTCATGCAATAGCACTACCGCGCCGACGCTCTCGCCCGTGTCGAGGCGGATCGGGGCTGCGCTGAGCTCGATCAAGCGCTCGCCGCTGGCCGCGCGCACCAGTAACGCGCGCCGCGCGATGTTCAGCGGCGCGCCGGAGCTCAGCGCCTGGCGCACCGGCTCGCCGAGCAGCTTGCGATCGTTCTCCTCGACCACGCGCGCGAGCTCCTCGATCGGCTTGCCGGCTGCGGCGGAGGAATCCAGACCGAGCAGTCGCGCGGCGGCGGCATTGAGATACTCGACATGCCCATCCTGGTCCGTCGTCACCAGCGCTTCGGACAACGAATCGAGCGTCAGGCGCGCGCGCGAGCGGCGCTCCGGCGGCTGCAGCGCCTCGACGGTCTGCGTGGGCAGCACCTCAACGCCGAGAATCAGCAACGCGCGCTCGCCCTGGTGCTCAATCGGCCAGGTCGACAATTCCAGCCGCGCGCCCTGACCCTGCACCGCGCCCTGACCCTGCACTGCGCTGAGCTCGACTTCATAGCGCTCGGCGGTGGCCTCGCCGGCCAGGCGGCGGCGCAGATTATTGGCGACTAACTCGGCATATTCGGGCGGCACAAACTCGTCGAGCCGGCGACCGAGCAATTCCTCGACGCTGCGGCCCAGCAGACTGGCGAACTGCGGGTTGGCGTAACGTATGCCCTGCGCGTGAATCAGCACGGCCTCGTGCACACGATCGCCAAGGGCCCCGATCGGTGCCCCGAGCGGCGGCACCTGATCGGCGGCCAGCGCGGCGCGGGAGATCAGATGATTGACCGCGGTGACCAGCGCCGCCAGCTCCGGCTGGTCGGTGTGCAGCTCGATGCGCGTCTTGAGGGAACCGCCGATCGCAGTGCGCTGCACCTGCTGCGAGACTTCTTCGAGCGCGCTGAGTTGCCGCCGCTGCAAAAAGTACAGCACGAGCAGCAATAGGGCAGCGACGCCGAATAGCAGGCAGAGCAAGGCGATAATCGACATCAATGTCGTCAGTTCGCGCGATGCTTTCCTTGGGAGGAGGGCCAAGCTCCGCCATCGCCCGCATCAACAGCATAGCGGAGTCCCGAGGAGCACCCAGACGATTTCACCATATCGTGACCACAAGGGCTCTAGGCAGATCGGCCAAAAACACTTAACGTGATCGCGTGCACATGCAACATTACGTTCAATGTTGACGCAAGCAGCTCGCGAGCGCATGGTCGAACAGCAGGTGCGAACCTGCGACGTGCTTGACGAGCGCGTACTCGAGACGTTGCGCGCGGTGCCACGGGAACTGTTCGTGCCCGAGCTGTGGCGCGAATTGGCCTACGCCGACTGTGAGATCGCCCTGCCGTGCGGCAAACGCATGCTGCGGCCGCTGGTGGTGGGACGCATGCTGCAGGCGCTCGCGCCTCGCGGCGGCGAGCAGGCGCTGGAAGTAGGTACCGGCTCAGGTTATGTCTCGGCGTGTCTGGCGCGGCTCGGCGCGCGGGTACGCACACTCGAGCTGCACGCGCCGCTTGCCACGCTGGCACGCGCGAATCTGAGCACGATGGCCAGCGATGCCCGCGTTGAGGTCCTTGTGGCCGATGGCATGCAGCTCGACGAGCAGTCACGTTATGACATCATCGTGCTGACCGCATCCCTACCGATCTACGAGTCTCGATTCGAGCGTGCGCTGCGCCCCGGAGGGCGACTGTTGGTCGTGGTCGGTACCGGCAGCAGCCAGTGGGCCAGCCTCATACGCCGGGCCAGTCAGCAAGCCTGGAGCAGCGAGCCATTGTTCGAGACCTGCCTCGAGACGCTCGAAGGCGCGCCGCGGCCTCCCGTCTTCGACTTCTAAAGCGCGACATAACACGAGTCCCGCCGCTCCCCGCCGTTGCGAGCTGCGCTGTTCTACAGCGCGCGCTGTGCAGTCGCTGCGCTCTCGGCCTTAAGCGCGAGCAGCGTGGGGCCACACGCTATCGATGACCCGCAACAACCGCGCCAACGCGCCGCGATGCGAATCAATGGCGGCCCGCGCCGCATCGCCGAGACGTGCACGCAGATCCGCATCGGCGAGCAAGCGGGCAACGGCTTGCGAGAGCTCCTGCGCATCGTGCACCGTGATCAGCGCGCCGCGTTGCGCCAATACCCACGCGACGTCCGGGCTATTGAACTGATGCGGCCCGGCGATGACGGGCAGGCCCAGCGCCGCGGGCTCGAGCAGGTTATGACCGCCGACTGCGATCAGGCTGCCGCCGACGAAGGCCAGATCGGCAGCGGCGTAGAACTCGAGCAATTCGCCCAACGTATCGAGCAACAAGACTTCGACAGGCGTATCGGCTTCGCCCGGCGCTGCGTCGTACGAAGCCATGCGCGAGCGGCGCGCACAGCGAAACCCCTGCTCGGCGATGGCCGCGGCCGCGGCATCGAAGCGCGGCGCGTGACGCGGGGCCAGGATCAGCAGCGCGCGCGGCGCGCGCGCGAGCAGCTGCCGGTGTGCGCGCAGTACGATCGACTCCTCGCCGGGATGCGTGCTGCCCGCGACCCAGACCGGCCGCTGGCCGGCCACTAGAGCGCGCAGCGCGGCGCCGCGCTCATAGATGTCATCGGGCAGGATGCGGTCGAACTTGATATTGCCGACCAGCGCCAGACGTTGCGGCGCGACGCCGATGGCCCGAAAGCGCTCAGCATCGGCCTCGCTCTGCGCGCCGACCCAGACGTTGGCGGCCAGCGCCGCATGCATCAAGCCGGGCAGGCGCTGATACACACGCGCACTGCGTGCCGAAATGCGCGCGCTGGCGATCAGCGTCGGCACCGCGGCGCGATGCGCCTGGTCGAGCAGATTGGGCCACAGCTCGGTCTCCATGATGATCAGCAGCCGCGGCCGCAGACGCGCCAGGCAGCGACGCACGCTGCCGGGCAGATCGTAAGGCGCATAGCGCACGTCGAGGTCTGGCAGCAGCGCGCGTCCACGCGCGCAGCCAGTGGGCGTGGCGGCCGTCAGCGTGATCTCGAGCGCGGGCTCACGCTCACGCAGCGCTGCGATCAGGATGGCGGCGGCCTGTACCTCGCCGACCGAGACCGCATGCACCCAGATACCGCCGCCGGCGCGTGGCTTGCCCAGGCCAAAGCGCGCGCCGCCGCCGCGCCAGTAGTCGCGCGTGCGCAGCCCACGCCACAGAACTATCAGGCTCGCCAGTGGCAGTGCGAGATACCACAGCAGCGTATAGAGGCGGCGCGCGGCAGGGATCGGCAACGGCGTTGGGGTAATCGACATGCAGGGTTTTAGACCGGCTCCTGCGCGAGTACGCTCTGATCGAGCGCGAAATAGGCGTCGAGCAGCGAGCTCCAGTCGGCCTCGCAGAAGTGGCCCAATGGCAGCGCATCCGTGATCTTCTCGATCGAACGGCGCAGCCGCACCAGATTGCTGTCGCACCACAATCCCGGTGTACGCAGTCCGCCGCGATCAAAATCCACGAGCCAGACCCGATCGGTTTCACTGAGCAGCACATTGTGTGCATTCAGATCGGCGTGATAGACGCCATCGGCATGAAAGCGGCGCACGCACCGACCAATGGCACTCCAGCTGCCCGGCGCCAATGGCGCGCGCTGCAGACGCGTGGCCAGCGATGGCGCATCAGGGATCTGTTCGGTCAACAGATCCGCGCTGTAGGTACGGCGGCTAGTGCGGTGATAGCAGGCGGCAATGGGCACCGGCACCGGCAGGCCGGCGCGGCGCAGGACATAGAGCAGATGCCATTCCAGATACGAGCGCGTGCGGCTCTCATCGCTCCAGCGGTAGCGATCGTGCATGAGACGGGCGATCCAGCCGCCTCGCCGATAATGACGCAGCACCAGTCGTCGCTCGTCCGCTTCGATGAATACCGCCGCGCCGCGTCCCTCGATGCTCTGGCGCACCTCACCGCGTTTGGACCACCAGAGCGGATCGAACCATGCGTCATTGGCGTTGCCGGCCCGGGAGGCGTCATATAGCATCGCGCCGCCGGGAATCGGTTTGTGCCGAACCTCCGTGCCGATCGGCCAACGCAAAGCATTCCGCATGACCCATCCTATGATCCCGCCCCGGAGCCTGTGCATTCTGCGGCTCTCGGCCATCGGCGATACCTGTCACGTCGTCTCAATCGTGCGCACATTGCAGCGCGTCTGGCCGGCGACGCGGCTGACCTGGATCGTCGGCAGCATCGAGGCGCGGCTCGTGTCGCTGTTGCCGGGCGTTGAGTTTATCACCATCGACAAGCGTGCCGGCCTCGCGGGCGTGCGCGCGCTGCGCGCGGCACTGCGCGGCCGGCGCTTCGACGTGCTGTTGCACATGCAGCTGGCGCTGCGCGCCAGCCTGATCTCGTTGTGCGTGCGTGCGACGCTGCGGCTCGGGTTCGATCGCGCGCGTGCGCGCGAACTGCAGTGGTTGTTCACCAACGCGCGCATCGCGCCGCGCCGCGAGCAGCATGTGCTGGAAGTATTCCAGGACTTCCTGGCCGCTCTGGGCATAGAGCCGGGGACGCCCGAGTGGAATCTGCCGTTGCCAACCGACGCGCTGGCGTACGCCGCCAGCGTGATTCCCGATGCGCAACCCACGCTGATCGTCAGTCCGTGCGCGAACCACGCGCTGCGCAATTGGCGTGCCGAGCGCTACGCCGCCGTCATTGCTCATGCAGCAGGCCGCCACGGCATGCGCATCGTGATGTGCGGCGGGCGCACTCGCCTCGAGCGCGAGATGGGCGCGGCCATTGAACGGCACGCGGGCGTACCGGTGCACAATCAGATCGGCCAGGACACGCTGCCGCAGTTGCTGGCGCTGCTGGCGCGCGCCAGTGTCCTGTTGACCCCCGACTCGGGACCGGCGCACATGGCCACAATGGTCGCGACGCCGGTGATCGGTCTGTATGCCGCCACCCGTCTGCAGCGCTCTGGGCCGTACTTCTCGCGCCAGTGGTCGATCGACCGCTTTGAGCAGGCAGCGCGGCGCTTTCGCGGCTGCAGCGCCGCCGAGTTGCCCTGGCACGCAAAGATCGAGCAGCCTGGCGTCATGGATCTGATCGAAGTCACGGCGGTGTGTGAGCGGCTCGATGCGCTGTTGCGCGAGCGGCGCGGTCAGCCTGCTACGATAAGCCGATGAAGGAAATCCTGGTGCCGGTCTCACCCGGTGAGCTGCTCGACAAGATCACGATTCTGCGCATCAAGTGCGCGCGCATCGCCGACGCCGGCAAGCTCGAGCACGTACGTCACGAATTGGTGCGGCTGGAAGCCTCGCGCCACGCGTCGCTGCCGGCGAGCGCCGATATGGCGGCCGATGAGGCCGCGCTCGAGCGCGTCAACGCCGAGCTCTGGGATATCGAGGATCGCATCCGCGAGCATGAAGCGCGCCGTTGCTTCGACGCGAGTTTCGTCGAGCTCGCGCGCTCGGTGTATCTGCGCAATGACGAGCGTGCCGCGCTCAAGCGGCGCATCAACCTGCGGCTCGAGTCGGCGCTGATGGAGGAAAAATCCTATCGCCCCTACCGCTAAAGCGCTCGGCCGCGCACTTCGGCCGCTCAGCGCACCAGCGTGTACTCCGCACCGCAATAGGGACACTTGGCGAAGCCGGTCGGCTCGATCGGCAGATAGATGCGCGGGTGTGAGTTCCACAATGTCATGTCGGGCATCGGACAGGACAACGGCAGGTCAGCGACGCTGACCGTGTAGTGCAGCTGCGCGTTGGCCGGACGCTCTTCCACCGGTGATGACATGGGCACGATTATAGAGGCAGGCGCAGGCCGTACGCGATCACTCACCCATGACCTCGTCCCAGATGGCCTTGACCGCCGCGCGTTCGGTAGCGAACTCGCCGGACAGGATCAGCTCGCCGCGCCCTTCGAGGGCGCGATGATGCAGTAGCGTGCGATAAGCCCGGTAGGCGTGGGTCAGCACGTCAACCTGCGCCTGCGGCACCAGATCGGCCGATGCGACCGATTCGAGCTGCCGGATGGTATCGGCGTAGTGCACGACCGGGGGGTAGTCGTGGGCCCAATTCAGCGCCCAGTATTGCGCGAGAAACTCGATATCACCGATGCCGCCGGGATCCTGCTTCAGATCGGCCTGCTCGCGCGTAGCGCGGGAGAGCTCGGTGCGCTGGCGATTGCGCATCTGGCGTACGTCCTCGCGTAGCGTTGCGCGCCGCACATGCAACCTCAGCACCTCGATGCGCAGCGCCTCGAAGCACTCGCACAGCTCGGCCGCGCCGGCCACAGCGCGCGCATGCAACAGCGCCTGATGCTCCCAGGTCCAGGCCTCGTGGCGCTGATATTCGGCAAACGCATCGATGCCGGTTATCAGCATGCCGGCCTTGCCGCTCGGGCGCAGGCGCATATCCACTTCGTACAGCCGTCCCGAGGCCGAATACATCGACAGCAGGTGCACCATGCGCTGCGCGAAGCGCAAAAAGAACATCTGGTTATCCAGCTGACGGCCGCCTGCGGTCTCCTGCTGCAGGCCGCGCGAATCATGCAGAAACACCAGATCCAGATCCGAGGCGTAGCCCAGCTCCTGGCCGCCGAGCTTGCCATAGCCGACGACGCACAAGCGTACTGCGCGCCGCTCTGCGCCCTCACCGCACATCGGTACGCCCAGCGCCGGCGTCAATTGCTGCCAGGTCAGCGCGAGCGCGCGCTCGACGATCAGCTCGGCGATATCGGTCAGTCGATCACTGACCTGCATGACCGGCAGCCGTGAGAACAGGTCCGCGACTGCAAGGCGAAAGAATGCGGCGCGCTGGAACTGGCGCAAGCGCTCGATCAATTGTTCCTCATCTTCCTGATCGGCCCCGTCCATGCGCTGTTCCAGATCGGCTGCGAGCGCAGCGCGCTCGGGTGGCTGATCCAGAATGCTCTCATCGAGCAGCTCATCGAGCAGTAATGGGTGCGCGGCGATCTGCTCGATCAGAAAATCGCCATGGCTAGCCAGTTGCACGAGGCGCAGGCGTGCCCGCGTATTGTGTCGCAGCAGCGCCAGGTAGGCCGAACGCGAGCCGATCGCTTCGAGCACCTGCAGCACCCGCCGCAGCGTTGGCAGTGGTGCGCTGCTCGGCGCGATGTCGTCAACCAACATCGGCAACAGCGCGGTGAGCCGGCGACTGGCGGTCTGATCCAGCCGCCGACTGGCCTGATGAGCAAAATCAAGCAACAGCCGTGCAGCCTCAGCGCCCTGCTCGAGCCCGATGGCGTCAAGCCGGGCGCTCAGCGCCGGCAGATCGCCATCGCTGAGCGGCAGCGCGGCCGAAGCGCGCGGCGCCGTGCTACCGAATAGCAGTGCGCGAAAATGCGCCGCGACACGGCCACGGTGTACACCGATGAGCTCGGCGAGCTCGGGCCACGCGGCGCAGCCCATGCTGCGCGAGAGCCGCTCGCGCTCGAGCTCATCGCTCGGCAGCTTGTGTACCTGCTGATCGGCTCGCATCTGCAGGCGGTTTTCCAGTCGCCGCAGGAATACATAGGCCGCATCCAGCTCGGCAACCGCCGCGGCGGGCAATAACTTGACGCCGGCGAGCAAGGGCAGCGCCCGGCGCAGCGAGCTGCCCTGCAGCCGCCGATCCTGGCCGCCGCGTATGAGCTGGAAGGACTGCACGATGAACTCGATCTCGCGAATACCGCCGTCGCCGAGCTTGATGTTGTCGGCGAGCTCCCGGCGCTGCACCTCGCGCTCAATCAATTCCTTCATGTGTGCGAGTGACTCGAGCACGCCGAAATCCAGGTAGCGTCGGTAGACGAACGGCCGGATCGTCGTGCCCAGCAATTGCGCGTAGCTCGACTCGTTCGTGATCGCGCGCGCCTTGACCCAGGCATAACGTTCCCAATCGCGGCCGTGGATCTGCAGATAATCCTCGAGCGCCGCAGCGCTCGAGACCACCGGGCCGCTTTCGCCGAAGGGCCGCAGCCGCAGGTCTACGCGGAATACGAATCCGTCCTCGGTCGGCTGCTCGAGCAGGCGCAGCAGCAGCTGCGCGAGGCGCGTGAAGTATTGCTGATTGCCGAGCGGCTTCGCGCCGTCACTCTCCCCGTTCTCGGGATACAGCAGCACCAGGTCGATGTCGGATGAGAAATTGAGCTCCCCGCCGCCGAGTTTGCCCATCGCGACGATGATGATCTGCTGGCTCTCGCCCGCGGCATTGCGCGGCTGCCCATGCCGCAGCATCAGTGATCGGTCCGCAAACTGCTGCGCGAGTCGCAGCGCGCACTCGGCCGCCCGCGACAGCTCCGCGAGCGTCTCATCAAGGCTCGTCCACTGCGCGAGGTCGCGCCAGGCGATACGAGTGAATTCCGCGCGCCGCCAGCGCCGCAGGTCGGCCATGAACCGCGCCTCGTCCGCGCTGTATGTGCCCGGTATCTCTGCGCTTGCGCTCGGCAATTGCGGCAACGGCAGCGGCTCGCCCGCGAGGCGCTCGCGCTCGCGTGCCAGCAATGCCGGCCACAGCAACGGGTCCCGGCAGAGCGCATCGAGCACGAACTCACTGGCTGCCAGTACGGCCGGGGCGCTTGCACTCAGCGCATTGCTCGGAGCGCGCAGTGCTGCGGCCACTTCGGGCGCGCGCTCGGCGAGCACGCACCAGGCGTGCGCCAGCGCCGCCTCGACCCCCTGCTGCATCGTGGCTGCCAGTGTCAGGCAGGCGCCGGGGCTTCCAGCGCCTGCACCGTCACGTGCACGCTGAGCGTGTGCGAGCCGCCACCGACAATCACGCCGCGCAGTGGCGAGACATCGCTAAAGTCGCGGCCCCAGGCGAGCGCGACATGATCCTGCTGCACGCGCAGATTATTGGTCGGATCAAGCTCAACCCATCCAAAGGGCGGCGCGAACACCGCCACCCAGGCATGTGAAGCGTCGCCACCCTCCCGCTCGGCGGCCGGCGAACCTCCCGCGTTCGTGTGCAGATAGCCGCTCACATAGCGCGCGGCAAGACCGGCGCTGCGCAGGCAGGCGATGAGCAGATGGGCATAGTCCTGACACACACCGCGCCGCTTATGGAAAACCTCGACCAGTGGCGTCGCGATCTCGGTCTCACCGGGTGCATAGGTGAATTCCTCGTGCACCTTGTTCATCAGCGCGCTGGCCACTTCGAGCACGCTGCCGCCCGGTACGAGGCAGTCGTCGGCAAAATCGCTGAACAGGCGCTTGATGTGAACAAACGGCGATTCCGCGCGAAAGCGCATCGCATCGACCCAGGCCTGATCGCGTGCGCGCGCCCGATAACACAGCTCATCGCGCACCTGCTCCCACGCGTCGCCCTCGTCGGCCGGCAGCTGCGGCAGCGCCTCCAGGCTCACCTGCATGGCGGCGATCACCTGCAATTGCTCATGCGGCCGATCCAGCTCGATGCGCGTGACGCCATTGCCAAAGGCATCGATAGACTCGCTGCGCACCGCCGCCTCCGGCTCGATCTCAATGACGTGCTGCAGGCAGCGCTGGCGCGCAAAGCTGCGCGGCGTCAGGTGCAATTGCTGATGTGCGTGCGCCACCCTGCGTCGGTAGCGGTAGAACGTCTCGTGCCGTACCGCGTAGCGCACTGCCGTCAAGATGTCACCGTATGCAGGTCCATTTCCACCATCGAAAAGTGGCGCAACGCGATGCGCTCAGACACAGCCCCGACGGCCTCGATGAGCTCGAAGAGCGCCGCGGACAGCCCCTCGCGGCGTGCTTCGCCGCTCTCGCCTTCATCCGCCACATCCGCGCTCGCCATGTCAATGAGGCGCGCAATCGGCTGCTCGAGCTGCGTATCGGGCGCGGCGCCCAGTGACAGCGCCAGCTCGCCCAGCGCGCACTGGATCGCGCTCCACTGGAAGCACAGCGCCCGCGGGCTGGTCTGGTCGAACACCAGCACCTGCAAGGCCGGTGCAAGCTGCGGTGTGGAGGCGTAGCGGGTGCGATACGTAATGCTAACGCCGCCGACGTCCAGCAGCCATTCGAGCTCGCCTTGCGCCAGTGGCGTACCCGGGGCGAGCCGGTCCGCGAGCAGACCGGCGAGAAATTGCACGCGTTCGAGCCGGCGCCCGAGCATCAGCAGCCGCCAGCCGTCATCCTGCGTCATGTCATCGAGCGCGAAGCCGCTGAGCGCGCTCAACGCCACGAGCAGTGCATCGAGGGCCTCGAGCGGCTCCTCATGCGATGCACCGGCGTCATTGAATTGCTGCTGCATGACGCTGATCGCACGCCAATGTTCCGCCGAGAGCACGCTGCGTGACTGAGTAGCACACCAGCCGAGCCTACCCAGGTCGGCCGCGAGGCCAAATTCCTGCGAGTCATCAAACAGGCTCTCGGACGGGTCGCCCTCTTTGGGCAGCACGCCATAGCGAATGCATTGCGCGCGCGCTTTGCGCCAGACCACGGCGTTGGTGCGCATGGACAGCGTCGCGCGCAATAATCGGGTCTTATCCTCGCAGCGCTCCGAGTAACGACCCAGCCAGTAGAGGTTCTCGACCAATTGCGAGGGCAGCTCGTCGCGGCGCATGCGCTGCGGTGGAACCACCGGCGCCTCGGTCTGCGTCTGCGCGCCGGGAGTCTCGTTACCCTCCTCGGTGAGTACCCAGACGTCCTTGGTGCCGCCACCGCGCTGACTCGAGACGATATCAATCACGCCTTCGGCCGCGATGCGCGCCATGCCGCCGGGCATGACCCGGTAGCCATCGGCGGTGGCCACTGCATACACACGCATCGTCAGCGTGCGCGGCGCGAGGCGCACCGAGGCTCCGGCGCGCCAGGATGGCGCCTGCGAGAGACTGACGCGCTCCTGCGCTACATAGGCATAGGGCCGGCCGCGCAATCGCTCGATGAGCAGCGAGCGCTCTTCGCGCGTGAGATCGCGCCCGAAGCACGGCTCGAACTTCTGATTTGGAAAAGTCGGCTTCACCACCAGGCGGTCGAGCTCGGCGATCGCATACTCGAGCGCCGGGCGCTCACCGCACCACCAGGTCGCAACCGATGGCAGCCGCAGCCGCTCTCCAAGCAATGCTTGAGCCGCGCCGGGCAGAAAACCCAGCCAGGCGCCGGATTCAAGCACTCCGCTACCCAGCGCATTGGTGAGCACCACGCGTCCCGCGCGCACGACGCCGAGCATGCCCGGCACCCCGAGCGCGGAATCCGCGCGCAGCTCCAACGGATCGCAGAAATCATCATCGACCCGGCGCAGAATCCCGTAGACGCGCCGCAGTCCAAGCAGCGTCTTCAGATAGAGCGTGTCGTCGCGTACCGTAAGGTCCTGGCCCTGCACCAGTGGCAATCCCATGTAGCGCGCCAGGAACGCGTGCTCGAAGTAGGTTTCGTTGAAAGGCCCAGGCGTCAGCACCACCACCAGCGGCGCGCTCTGGTCATCGGCGAGCGCCATGAGTCCTTCGCGCAGCGCATTGAAGAAAGCACCCAGTGGCCGCACCGTGAGCTCATTGACCATCTCCGGCAACACGCGCGCGACGATGGCGCGATTCTCGAGCGCATAGCCGGGTCCGGAAGGTGTCTGTGTGCGATCGCTCAGGACCCACCAGTGCCCGTCGGGAGCGCGCGCAAGCTCGGCCGCATACAAATGCAGCCAGCGATCGCCAACGGGTCGTATGCCATGCGCGGCCCAGAGAAAATTCGGGTGACCAAAAGCGAGCTCAGCCGGCACGACGCCCTCGGCAATCAGTCGTTGCTCGCCGTACAGGTCGGCGAGCAATGCATTGAGCAATTGCGCACGCTGCTGCACGCCGGCTTCGATCGTGCGCCATTCGTCCGCGGGAATCAGCAAGGGCAGCGGATCGAGCTGCCAGGGCCGATCGCGCCCCTGCGGATCGGCGTAGACGTTGTAGGTCACGCCATTCTCGACGACCAGGCGCCGCGTCAGTTCAACGCTGCGGCGCGCGCCGTCCGCGCCGCCCTGGGCCAGATACTCGATCAGCGGCCGCCAGTGCTCGCGGATCGAACCCTCCGGATCCAGGAGCTCGTCGTAGCGCTGCAGGCTGCCCGCATACAGCAACTGCGTCGAATCAAGCATCGTGCGCACAGATGGCAGGCTACCTCAACTGAAGCGTCGAAGATCCAGCGTAAACGGAAAATCAGGATTCGGGCTCTCGGGGCTCACCAGCGCGGCCAATGGCAGGCTCGCGGCCAGCGCGCCGCCCGTCATCGAGACAATGCCCGGGGTATGACCCAGCCGGAAGAAGCGCGCGAGGCGCCGGCTTTCGGCTTCAAATGAGTTGACCGGAAAGGTCTGGTAACTGCGGCCCCCCGGATGCGCGACGTGGTATTGGCAGCCGCCGAGCGAGCGTTGCCCCCAGCTATCCACCAGGTCGAAGGTCAGTGGCGCGTGCACGCCGATCGTCGGGTGCAGCGCCGAGGCCGGCTGCCACGCCCGATAGCGCACCGCGCCGATGAACTCACCGACCGCGCCCGTCGGACGCAATGGTACCGCCCGGCCATTGCAGGTGAGCACGAAGCGCTCCGGCGGCAGATCAGTGACCCTCACCTGAATGCGCTCGACCGATGAATCCACAAAGCGCACGGCCCCGCCCGCGGCGTTCTCCTCGCCCATGACATGCCAGGGTTCAAGCGCCTGACGCAGCTCCATGCCTATACCTAAGATCGAATAGTCGCCGTACTTCGGAAAGCGGAACTCGAAGTGCGGCGCAAACCATGCGGGCTCCAGCGCATAGCCCGCCTGCTGCTGCTCGCTGAGTACATCACGAAAATCCTGCTCGACAAAATAAGGCAGCATGAACCGATCATGCAGTTCTACGCCCCAGCGCGCCAGCCTGGCGGGCCGATAGGGTTGCTTCCAGAAGCGAGCAATCAATGAGCGCAGCAATAACTGCTGCGTGAGGCTCATGCGCTGATGCGGTGGCATCTCGAAGGCACGCAATTCCAGCAGTCCGAGCCGGCCATTGGGTCCGTCCGGCGAGTAGAGCTTGTCGATGCAGAATTCGGCGCGATGCGTGTTACCGGTTACATCGATCAGCAGGTTGCGCAGCAAGCGGTCCGTCAGCCAGGGTGCAATGGCGGCACCCGGCTCGGGAATCTGGCGCAGGGCGAGCTCGAGCTCGTAGAGCGAGTCGTTGCGCGCCTCATCGACACGCGGCGCCTGCGAGCTCGGGCCGATGAACAGGCCCGTGAACAGATAAGACAGCGAGGGGTGGTTGTGCCAATAGGCCAGCAGGCTCGCGAGCAGATCCGGCCGGCGCAGGAACGGGGAGTCCGCAGGCGTCGCGCCGCCGAGCACGAAGTGATTGCCGCCGCCCGTACCGGTATGGCGGCCATCGAGCATGAATTTTTCGGTGGCCAGTCGCGTGGCATGCGCGGCTTCGTAGAGAAACTGCGTGCCGTCAACCAGCTCGCGCCAGCTACTGGATGGCTGAACATTGACCTCGATGACGCCGGGGTCCGGCGTCACACGAAAGCTGTTGAGCCGCGCATCTTTGGGCGGCTCGTAGCCCTCCAGCAATACCGGCTGAGACAGCGCCTCGGCGGTCGCCTCGATCGCAGCGACGAGCTGCAGATAGTCTTCCGCGCTCGCCAGCGGCGGCATGAATAGGTACAGCAGGCCGTTGCGCGGCTCGGCGCACAGCGCCGTGCGTGTGATCGTGGCGGCCGATTCGCGCAGCGCCGGTGAGCGCTCGGGCACGGCACTGACACTGCGCCCGAGCGCAGGCGCGGCGGCCCGCAATTGCGCGCGCGCCTGCGCGTAGTGCGCCAGGGGCGGAAAGTTCTGCATCGGATCCGGGGACCAGACATGCGGGTAATCGGTCTGCGAGACCCAGGGCTGCGAATCCAGCGGCAGGCGCAGACCCAGTGGTGAATCGCCCGGAAGCAGGTAACAACGCACCGCGCGCAGGAACCAGGAGCCGCTTTGCCAGCGCTTGCCATCGGCAGCGCGCGCGAGCGGCAGCACATGGCCGGCGATGCGCTCGAGCCCGTGCGCGTACAGCCGCATGAGTCGCGCGCGCTCCAGCGGATCTTCGAGCCGCGAGTCCAGTGGATCGACATTGATCGGCAGGCGTCGCTCGCGCCAGAGGTAGTAGAACACGTCCTCGTAGGCCGCAAAGATGTGCCGTGCATCCAGGCCCAATCGCTCGGCGACCCCCATGAGGAAGGAGTGGGCACGCTCCGGGGTCACGTCATAATCGCGCCCCTCATCGGCGATCAGCGCGCGCTCGCGCCAGATGGGCTCGCCGTCGCGGCGCCAGAAGCAATTTAGTGACCAGCGCGGCAAGGCTTCGCCCGGATACCATTTGCCCTGACCAAAATGCACCAGGCCCTGCGGCGCATAGCGATCGCGCAGCCGGTGGTAGAGCTCGGCGGCGATACGGCGCTTGTTCGGCCCCACGGCAGCGGTGTTCCATTCCTCGCCATCCGGATCGTCCATCGCAACGAAAGTCGGCTCGCCTCCCATTGTCAGACGCACATCCGAGCGCTCGAGCTCGCTGTCAATGCTCGCGCCGAGCCGCTCGATCTCGCGCCACTGCGCATCGGTGTAGGGCTTGGTCACGCGCGGCGCCTCCCAGATGCGCGTGACGGACATGTGGTGTTCGAACTGCACCGCGCTGTCCTCGACGGCGCCGCTGATCGGCGCGGCCGCCGAGGGCTCGGGTGTGCAGGCGAGCGCAATATGACCTTCGCCCGCCAGTAGCCCCGAGGTCGGATCGAGCCCGATCCAGCCTGCGCCCGGCAAATACACCTCACACCAGGCGTGCAGGTCGGTGAAATCCTCCGTCGGCCCGACCGGCCCCTCCAGCGCTTTGACGTCGGGTTTGAGCTGAATCAAATAACCCGAGACAAAGCGCGCGGCCAGACCTAAGTGACGCAGCAATTGCACCAGCAGCCAGCCCGAATCGCGGCACGAGCCGGCGGCCTGCTGCAAGGTCTGCTCCGGCGTCTGCACGCCGGGCTCCATGCGGATCAGGTAGCGGATGTCGCGCGCCACACGTTGATTCAGAGCGACCAGAAAATCGATCGTGCGCACCCTGGCGCGCGGTATGCGCTGCAGATATTGCTCGAACACGCTTGAGGCGGGGGATTTGACCAGAAACGGTGCGAGCTCGAGCAGCTCGTTGCTCTCGTATTCGAACGGTGCCTGCTCGGCGTAGGGCGCGAGAAAAAAATCGAACGGATTGAGCACGGCCATCTCGGCCACCAGATCCACCTCGACGCGAAATTCGCGTGTCGGCTCGCTGAACACCAGGCGCGCGAGATAGTTGGCCTGCGGGTCCTGCTGCCAATTGATGAAATGCTTGCGCGGCAGCACGCGCAGCGAATAAGAGAGAATGCGCGTGCGACAGTGAGGTGCCGGACGCAGGCGCACCAGCTGGGCACTCAGCGCCACCGCTCGGTCATAGCGGTACTGCGTCACGTGATTGAGTGCAACGTGGATCGACACGGGATGATCAAACCTCGACTGCGCCCTAAGGGGGTGGCGGCGTAATGATGCCGCAATAACCCCCGCGCGCGCACAAATGCGCGTTCCGGGTGCAGCCGCGAGCCCATGGTGCGCAAAAGGTGCAAAAAAAAGCCCCGCAGAGCGGGGCTTTAAGCATTGCGCGGAAACGGGGGGTATTGTTCCGCGACTTTTAGGGCTGTGCGAACTGGCGTTCGCGCCGGCCCTGAGTGCGAGTATAGCGCGCGGTTATAGTTTGTAAAGTTAACTATTCGTTACATGTACATTACCGGCGGTTACCAATGCGCCTGGCAGGCAAAAAAAGACCGGACTTACATCCGGTCTTGATTCGAGCAGCAGCAGTCGCGGACCGCAAAGGTCCGCTCTGCACGCCCAAAAGCAAACCTACATATCCATGCCGCCCATGCCACCGCCCGGAGGACCGTGCGCATGCTCGGATTCCTCTTTCGGCGCCTCGGCGATCATGACCTCGGTGGTCAATAACAGACCGGCGACCGAAGCCGCGTTCTGCAGTGCCAGACGCGTGACCTTGGTCGGATCAAGAATACCGGCCTCGACCATATCGCCATATTCGCCTGTGGCAGCGTTGTAGCCAAAAGCGCCCTTGCCGTCGCGCACACGGTTGAGCACGACCGCCGCGTCTTCGCCCGCGTTATCCACGATCTGACGCAATGGCTCCTCGATCGAGCGCACCAGGATGCGTATGCCGACCGTCTGGTCCTCGTTGGCTCCTTCGAGCTTCTCGAGCGACTTGAGCACACGGATCAGCGCCACGCCGCCGCCCGGCACCACGCCTTCCTCGACGGCCGCACGCGTCGCGTGCAGCGCATCCTCGACGCGCGCCTTCTTCTCTTTCATCTCGATCTCGGTGGCAGCGCCGACTTTGATGACGGCCACGCCGCCGGAGAGCTTGGCAACGCGCTCCTGCAGTTTTTCCTTGTCGTAGTCGGAAGTCGCTTCCTCGATCTGCTGGCGGATCGACTCAATGCGTGCCTTGATGTCGGCAGCCTTGCCGGCGCCATCGATGATCGTGGTGTTCTCCTTCTCCACGAGGATCTTCTTGGCTTCACCCAGATCGTTGAGCGTCACCTTCTCGAGTGACAGGCCCACTTCATCCGAGATCACCGTACCGCCAGTGAGTACCGCGATATCGGCCAACATCGCCTTGCGGCGATCGCCGAAACCGGGAGCCTTGACGGCCGCGACCTTCAGAATGCCGCGAATGTTGTTGACCACCAGGGTTGCGAGCGCTTCGCCCTCGACGTCCTCGGCGACCACGAGCAATGGACGACCGGCCTTCGCGATGCCTTCGAGCACCGGCAGCAGCTCGCGGATGTTGCTGATCTTCTTATCGACCAGCAATACATAGGGCTTCTCGAGCTCCGTGCTCTGGCTGGCCTGGTTGTTGATGAAATACGGCGACAGATAGCCCCGATCGAACTGCATGCCCTCGACCACGTCGAGCTCATTGTCCAGACCTGAACCCTCTTCGACCGTAATGACGCCTTCTTTGCCGACCTTTTCCATCGCATCGGCAATGGTCTTGCCAATGCTCTCATCGGCGTTGGCCGAGATCGTGCCGACCTGCGCGATGGCCTTGCTGTCCTTGCAGGGCTTGCTCAGGCGGCGCAGTTCCTCGACGGCGGCAATCACGGCCTTGTCGATACCGCGCTTGATGTCCATCGGGTTGCGGCCCGAAGCCACGGCCTTCAGACCCTCACGGATGATCGCCTGTGCGAGCACCGTCGCGGTCGTGGTGCCGTCACCAGCCTCGTCGGAGGTGTTGGACGCGACTTCCTTGACCATCTGCGCGCCCATGTTTTCGAACTTGTCCTTGAGCTCAATTTCCTTCGCGACCGAAACGCCGTCCTTCGTGATGGTCGGAGCGCCGAAGCTCTTTTCGAGCACGGCATTGCGCCCTTTGGGCCCTAGCGTCGCCTTGACGGCGTTGGCCAGGATGTTGACGCCCCGGAACATGCGTTGCCGGGCATCGTCGCTAAAACGTACTTCTTTGGCTGCCATTGATGTAGTCCTCAGATGGAATTACTTGCCTTCGATGACGGCCATGACGTCTTCTTCGCGCATGACCACGAGGTCTTCGCCTTCGACTTTCACTTCAGTGCCGCTGTATTTGCCGAACAGAATCTTGTCGCCGACCTTGACGTCGAGCGCACGGACCTTTCCGTCTTCGAGAATCTTGCCCTTGCCCACGGCCACGATCCGACCCTGTATCGGTTTCTCGGCTGCCGTATCCGGAATCACAATGCCGCCGGGCGATGTGCGCGTCTCTTCCAGGCGCTTCACGATCACACGGTCATGAAGAGGACGAATCTTCATGGACTCCACTCCTTTAAATTAAACTAACGTTGGTTTGATGCACTTGACGGCACTTGCATCGCAGTTGCCGCCGCAGAGGGGTGGTACTGTTAGCACTCTCCCTCGTTGGCTGCTAATCATATAGGCGAAGCTTGGAATTTCAAGCCCCAAAATCCAAACAGAGGTCCCTGCGCCGGTCAGAGCCAGCGCGGGTTCTAACTAACTACTTGATATCAAAGTCTTTATATAAATTGCCGTTGCGTCGCTCGGCGCACGCCGCGTTATGTCTTATTGCGTTGGCTGCCTGGGCCTTGATGGCCTGCCCGGGCCGCGTCCTGGCCGCGAATGCCAATGCGCTCGATGCCGTAATCCACCAGTCGCGCCAGAGCGCTGGAAACGATGATTTCCTGCCCCCTGAACAGGCCTTTCGACTCAGCGCCAGCGTGGCTGATGCGGGGCATGTGCGCCTGGACTGGATCATCGCGCCGGGCTATTACCTCTATCGGGATCGAATCAAGATTCTGGAGGATCGCGGCCGCACCGGCGCGCCTGAATTCCCGCCCGGGCAGATCAAATCGGACGAGTACTTCGGCAAGCAGGTCGTCTATCACAATGAGCTGATTGCAACCGTGCCCATCGTCGGTGAGGCCACTGCCGCGCAGGCACAATCCTTGTCGCTGCAGGTGACTTACCAGGGTTGTGCCGAGGCCGGGCTGTGCTATCCGCCCATCACGCGCACGTTGCTGCTGCAGCTGCCGAGCACCGGCGGCCCCGGCGCCGCAAGCCAAAACAACCCGAGCCAAAACGGCCCCAGTGCGGGCTACGTTTCCGAGCAGGATCGGCTGGCCGCATTGATTCGTTCGGGCAACATGCTGGGGGTTCTGGGCACATTCTTCGGCCTGGGACTGCTGCTGGCATTCACGCCCTGCGTGCTGCCGATGGTGCCGATTCTGTCCGGTTTGATTGCGGGGGCGGGCGCCAACGTCAGTACCGCACGCGCGTTTTCGCTCTCATTGGTCTATGTGCTCGGGATGGCGGTGACGTACACCGCGACCGGAGCGGCTTTTGCCGCCGCGGGCCAGCAGGTGCAGGCTGCATTTCAGCAGCCGTGGATCATCGTCGCCTTCGCCGCACTGTTTGTCGCCATGTCGCTGTCGATGTTTGGTCTGTATACGCTGCAGATGCCTGCCTTCGTGCAGACGCGCCTGGCCGAGCTCAGCAATCGGCAGCGCGCCGGGCATTTCGGTGGCGTCGCGATCATGGGCGCCTTGTCGGCACTGATCGTCACGACCTGCGTCGCGCCGCCCTTGGTCGCCACGCTGGCGGTGATCGGACAAAGCGGCGACATCGCGCGCGGCGCGGCGGCATTGTTTGCCATGAGCTTAGGGATGGGTGCACCGTTGCTGGTCGTCGGCAGTTCGGCGGGACGTTGGTTACCAAGGGCCGGCCCGTGGATGGACGCAGTCAAACGCCTGTTCGGCGTGCTCATGCTGGCGATGGCCGCCTGGATGCTCGCGCGCATCGTGCCGCCACGCTTCGCGTTGCTGTTGTTTGCGGTACCGGCGCTCGCCGCGGCCGTGGTGTGCTTACGTATGCGCGGCGGCAATCTGTGGCTGCAACGCGCTGGCGCGCTGTTGGCCGCGTTGTACGCCGGCGCGCTGCTGCTGGGCGCCGCTCAGGGCGCAAACGATCCCTTGCAACCCTGGCAATGGCGCGCGCAAAGCGAGCATGCACTGCCGTTTCGTACCGTGGCCACGCTGGCCGATCTGCATCGGGAAGTCCAAGCGGCAGCCGCGGCACACCAGGCCGTGATGCTCGATATCGACGCGGACTGGTGCGTGTCGTGCAAAGAGATGCAGCGCTATACCTTCACCGACCCCCGGGTGCGCCAGGCGCTGCAATCGGTGCGCCTGTTGCGCGCGAATGTCACAGCCAACAACGCCGAGGATCAGGCGCTGCTGCGCGAGTTCCAGATCTTCGGGCCGCCGACGATCGCGTTCTACGACGCTCAGGGACATGAGCAGCAGCGTTTTCGCGTCGTCGGCTACATGAACGCCGCCGACTTCGCCGCCCTGCTGCATCAGGCGTTCGCCGCCGGTTAGCCGCCCCGGCGGGCGCATGAGATCAACGCCACGCGCCTTCGCGATCGCTCTGGTGCTGGCCGCGGGGCTGGCGGGCGGCTTCCTGTGCTATCGCTGGCAGTTCGCCCAGGTGCGCCCGGCGATACGGCCCGTGAGTGCCCCGCAGCCAGGCGCGTCCGCTGCGATGCCGGACCAGGATGAGGACGCGATTCCGCCGACCTTGCCCCCGGT
>Ga0302325_10001848_pt1 | contig 52985 bp, 40 predicted proteins | sample Palsa_T0_2_FD_201948 | JGI IMG/M metagenome (GOLD analysis project Ga0302325, IMG submission 201948) | Peat permafrost microbial communities from Stordalen Mire near Abisko, Sweden - Palsa_T0_2 | ecosystem: Environmental > Terrestrial > Soil > Palsa > Peat permafrost | place: Sweden: Abisko...
GGTCGCATCGATTGGCGGTGCCGGAACCTTTGACGGGATCTTCCTGACCGGCGTCGTCGCGGTTCTATTGGCCTGAACCTGCCAATCACCCGCCGGTGAAACGAGCGGACATTTGCCGCGCGGCCCTTTCGTCCTCGGCAGGGCAGGTCTTAGGTATCTACTGGTGCCTCCGCGCGATAATCAGGCGGCCTTGAATTTCACCAGCGTGCTCTCGGGCGTGACGTCGTCGAAATACACCGCGACTGGCATCCCGATTTTCAACTGATCCTGCGGAGCGATCAGATTCGTCGTCATCCGCGGGCCCTCGTCGAGCTCGACGATCGCCAGTACGTAGGGCCCATCGGCGAACGATCGAGTCGAGGCGCGCCGCACGATGGTGTAGCTGTAGAGCTTGCCGCGGCCGCTCACGCGCTCCCACTTCAGGTTGTCGGACATGCAGGTGGGGCATCGCGGGCGGGGATAGTAGATAAACGCGCCGCATGCGCCGCAATGTTGCAATTGCAGTTCGTGGCGCTTCGCCGCTTCCCAATACGGGCGGCTGGTCGGCGACGGTTTCGGCAAAGGCTTGATGTACTCGCTCATTAACGGCGCTCCAGAATCAGGCTGACTTGCTCGCTCATGATGCCGCCGTTGCCGTTGACATAGGCCAGCGCGGCATCCTTCACCTGGCGGCCCTCGCCGCGCCCCATCAACTGGCGCACGCCCTCGACCACGTGGCTCATGCCGCCGCCCAATCCGGGCTGGCCGAAGGAGAGTTGTCCGCCGTGGGTGTTGCACGGAAAGTCGCCCGCGTATGAGAGGTCATGCTCGGCGGCGAACGGTCCGCCCTGGCCTTTCTTGCAGAAGCCCGCGTCCTCGAGCGTCACCAGCACGGTGATCGTGTAACAGTCGTACGGACAGATCAGATCGACGTCCTTGCGATCGACGCCCGCCATCTTGAACGCCGCGTCCGCAGCCGGCTTGATCGGCGATTCGGTTAGTGATGGTGCGTAAGTGATCGACGAGTGATTGGAATACTCGCCGGCGCCCAGCAGCCAAATGGGAGGATTCTTCGCGCGTTTCGCGACCTCGGGCGAGGCCACGATCACCGCCGAGCCGCCGCTGCACGGACTGACGATTTCGAACAGGTGAAGCGGGTCAACGATCATGCGCGAATTGAGCACGTCGTCGATCGTCAGCGGCTTGTCGCCGAACGCGGCGAGCGGATTCTTAAGTGCGCTTTTGCGCTGATCGACGGCGACCTTCGCCATCTGTTGCGGCGTGGTGCCGTACTCGTACATATGGCGATTGGCGATCATCGCATAGCCGCAGTTCGCGCCGATATTGCCGTAGGGCGACTCAAACTCCCGCTGCACCGAAACCACCGGTACGCGTTGATCGCCCACCTTGTTCAAATCGGCGACCAGGCAGATCACCGCGTTGCACATGCCCGCCTGGATTGCCGCTGCCGCCCGCCAGATCATGCCAGCCGGACTGGCTCCGCCGATATCGACCACGTTGAGCATCCGCGGGTTCAGGCCGAGCACCTCGGCTGCCGCAGCAGGGTAGATAAACCCCGGCTCCGCACTCGGCATCCCGACCAGAAAGCCGTCGATATCGCTCTTCTCGAGGCCTGCATCCGCGATCGCATCGGCGGTCAAACGCGCCATCAGGCTGAGCGGCGTGATATCCGGCGGGGCGTCCTTCAGCGGCTTGAGTTCGGCGAAACCAATCGCCGCGGCCTGATTCTTGAGACTCATGGCAGATGCACACTCCTGAACGGAAACTTGAACTGTTGCAGTAGCACAAAGTTCCTGGAGCCGCTAACGCGCTGTGCTCGCCGAGGCTGACAGCGCCGAGCGCATCGTGTACCGTGATGAGCCTCAAGGAGCTTTACGCATGGCCTTCATTTTCTGCGACGATCACAACCTGTCGGTCGAGGCCGACGGCATGGACCCCGCTACCGCGCGCAAGCATATGCTGAGCGAGCCTAAGCCCGATCCGACCGCGATCGAACTCGAAGTGATCGAATTCGGCAAAGTTCATCGCGAATGTAATATTCGCGTCCTCGCAGATTGAGATCCGGTACACGCTCTAAAGCACATCTTGAACGCTGCGGACGGCTACGCGCTGCATCATCGTCCGTGATCGATCGGCGATCGCAGGATCATGCGCGGACCTGACCACCCCATTTGCGCCATCGTATTGACCAGCTCGCCATGAGGCCGTTAGTATTCGCGGGCGGGGTGGAGCAGTCTGGTAGCTCGCCGGGCTCATAACCCGGAGGTCAGAGGTTCAAATCCTCTCCCCGCAACAGTAAATCTCTTTTCTTCAGTAGCAAAACTTCGGCGGACTAAGCGTCCGCGCAAAATTCGTTTGCGAAGCGAGCCCGCTTTGCGAGGGCCCATCACTGAGGCCCAATCCATTCTTTCTTTTCCATTTTAACCGCGCTGAGCCCATCCAGCGTAGTACAAATGGTTTACCTGTCAGGAATATTTTACCGAATTGCCAAGGGATTCCTTGAAAGAACTACCGAATCTTGAAAATGTCAAACCCTATTTGATCCAAAAGTGAGATATTAAGCGACGCATAGATAGCTTGTAACAAATTTACGGGAGTCATGCTGCTTGGGAGTAGCGTGGGGCTGGCTTTTGAACACAAAACTTGATTAAAGTAACTACGTGGATGACAAACGTAAGAAACCAGGCTCAGCCCCTTCACCACCAAGGGTTCTGACAGTGAGAGAGCTATCGGAGTACCTGCGGGTACACCCAACCACTGTGTATCGGCTGCTGCGTGCAAAACAGCTCCCAGGCTTTCGCGTCGGTTCAGAATGGCGCTTCAGCATCGATGTGATCGATCGCTGGCGTTCCGGCGAAGAGGAAGCCTCGGTGAGCGCGCGGCACCGTCGCAGACGCGCCGGATAGCTATTTTCCGCCGGTCGCAATCGCCGGCTGAAAGTCTAGGTGGTTCCCTCGCTTCGCGCGAGGTAGGAACATTTTCGTCCTCCTCCAGACTATGCCGATTCCAAATCAGCGAGGGCTTCACGCCTCTCCGCCCTTTTAGCTATTGATGTTACCTAGCCGCGACTCCCGACCAGGGAGCGGTGGGAAGATGAAATTTACGCCGCAGGCACAGAAGTGGTGGTTTAACGTCGTGCAGCGAGGTACCGCGGCGAATCGCTGAACGAAGCTCGCGACGGTACGGTTCTGCGCCGCAATACAGCATAGGTTGGTACTCAACCCAAGATATCATAGGAATCCAGCGTCGGCGCCAAAAATCGGGGAAGGAATCGACTCCGCACGGTTGCCGTGTTGCGGACGTGTGATAAAAGTTGGCGCTGTGACGGACTCCGCAGAAGCTGAAAGATTCCGATTGCTCTACGAGCTTGGTTGCGCGTTTGCCGCCAAGACTGATCTCTCGGAGCTGATCCCTTTTGTGATCGCGAAGTGCCGCGAGGCGCTTAACGCCGAGGCAGCCTCGATGTTGTTGCTCGACCCTGAGCGCAACGAACTCTATTTCCCTTACGTGTCTGACGAGAACGCCTCGGTTGCAGGATTGCTCGCGCAGATGCGCGTGCCCGCCGACCGCGGGATCGCCGGCGCGGCGTTGCGGACCGGCAAGCCCATTGTCGTGGCAGACGCGCAAAACGACCCGCGGTTTTACGCCAACGTCGATCGCGAGACGGGTGCCGTCACGCGCAACCTGATTGCGGTGCCGCTCACCGCGGGCCATGGCGCGATAGGAGTACTGGAGGTACTCAACCGCCGCGACGGCGAGGGTTTCGGGGCGGCCGATCAGACTTTCCTGGAGGCCGTTTCAGGCAGCGTAACCATCGCGATTGAGAATGCGCGCCTCTACGAACAATTGCGCGATCGCGAGGCGAATCTGCTTACCCAGGTGAGCGTCCTGCGCCGCGATAATGCGCGCAACACCCTCTTCGCTGAGATCATCGGCAGCGGCGCCGAGATGGAGGATGTCTTCCGCCTGATGGAGAGCGCGGCGGCGTCCTTTATCACTGTGCTCATCGAGGGCGAGACCGGTACCGGCAAGGAACTCGTCGCGCGCGGAATCCATCGCGCCAGCGGGCGCTGTGAAGGACCGTTCGTTGCGGTCAATTGCGCGGCTCTGCCTGAGACTCTGCTCGAGAGCGAGCTGTTTGGGCATCGGCGCGGTTCGTTTACCGGCGCCATCCGCGACAGTCCGGGGGTTTTCCGAGCGGCAGCCGGAGGCGTGGTGTTCCTCGACGAGGTCGCCGACATGCCGGCGCATATGCAGGCGAAACTGCTGCGGGTGCTCGAGCAGGAGGAAGTGATTCCGGTTGGTGACACTTTTCCGGTCAAGGTGGACGTCCGAATTTTGTCGGCAACCAATCGCGACCTGAAGGCGGAGGTCGATGCCGGCACGTTTCGCGAAGACCTTTACTATCGGCTCTCGGCCTTCCCAATCCGGGTGCCACCGCTCCGCGATCGGCGCGACGATATCCCGGTAATCGCGAGCCGCTTTATAAGTAGTGCCGCCGAGCGTCACAACAAGCGCATCAACGGTATCGACGCGGCCGCGATAGAGTTGTTGATCAAGTTCGAATGGCCCGGAAATGTTCGCCAATTGCGTAACGAAGTCGAGCGTTCGATAGCGCTGGCGCGCGACGGCGAAACGATCACTCCGAGGCATCTGTCGGCCAGTCTGAGGGGTGAGGCAGAGGCGCCACGGGCATCGCGCGCAGCTTCAACGGGCAGGCTGGCGCCATTGGCGGCGGCGGGCGATACCGGTGAAGCCCTGGACTCGACGCGACCGCTGCGCGAGGCGCGCGCCGACTTTGAGGCGAAATACATTTCTGAGGTCCTCCGCCATCATCAGTTCAATGTATCGCACGCGGCGCAGGCGCTGGGGATCTCACGGCCGGCGCTGCAGGAAAAGATGAAGACCTACCGGCTGCGCTGAGTGAATCTGTCATCATGCCCGCCGCCTGCCAAGAGGACCGCCACCGTGGCTGGCCGCGCGCAAAATTAACTGGCACCATCACCGCCAAATCCGCCGCAACTGCTGTAAAGACAGTGTCAGGCCGCTGCCAAGCTTGACAGTACACCTGCCAAGCGAGGGTAGCATCAAGCGCCAATTGGAGTTGGCACCGGTCCCGAATTGTCACATTTTGGCCACGCTCTTACTTTCTGTTTAATCAATAAAATCAGCTATTTAGCTAAACTTAATCAAATCTGGCGCAGTCGGCACCTCAATTGCTCTTACTACTGGTGGAATACTGGGGTGGAACTCAATGCGCATCAAACAATATGGAGCTCGGCAACCAATTCGGTCGATGGACAGTTGCCGCCGCACGGGATCTCGGCAGAGCAACGACCTCGGCATGGCGATGTTGAAAATCGCCCGCTTGCGCTACCAGATATTCCGCGATCGATTCGGCCGCGACCCGGGCCCGGACGAACCGTTGTTTTTCGACTCCAAGCAGAGCGAACCGGTGGTAGCCGGAGCCCGCGAAATGAGTTCGCAAGTGATGCACGCGGCTAATGCTACACGCTCAGATTATTTGTCCGTGATGAGGTATCTTGGGCTGGATTGAGGGTCGGCCGTGGGCCGGCGTCAAGAGGGGGAACCGCGTCGGGGGTGCTCATCGGAGCAACCCCCAGACGTGGTCGTGATTCACTCGAACCCATTGCTCCGGAATGGTGCGATCGCGTTCCGTTCCCGCCCTAATTTCGGGCAGCCCCACACGTTCCTTGTCGGATGCTCCCGTTATCGCCTATGTAGTGAAAGGCAGCGGCGCGCGGAACGGCCGCGGATGAGTCCCAGGGTGATGCCGGCTGCACTGGCGATGCGCCCGGGATATCGAGCACACGGAGGACGAGAATCGGATGGCGGGAATACTTGATGGCAAGGTAGCGATAATCACTGGCGCCGCGTCGGGAATCGGGCGGGCGACGTCAGTCATATTTGCTCGCGAGGGAGCGAAACTGCTGCTCGCCGATCTGCAGGAAGATGGCGGCAACGAGACCGTCAAAATGGTGAAGGAAGCGGGCGGGACCGCGGCCTTTATGAAGGTTGACGTGTCGAAATGGGCCGACGTCGAAGCGATGGTGGCGAAGGCGGTCGCAAGTTACGGCCGGCTTGACTGCGCTTTCAACAACGCGGGAATCGACGGCAAGGGCGGCCTTACTCATCAATGCACCGAGGAGAACTGGGCGCGGGTGATGTCGATTAACCTGACCGGCGTCTGGCTGTGTATGAAGGCGGAAATCGATCAGATGCTGAAGCAGGGACACGGCGGCGCGATCGTCAACACGTCGTCCGATGCGGGGCTGATTGGAGTCAGTGGAATGCCCGCATATGTTGCGTCCAAGCACGGCGTCGCGGGGCTGACCAAGGCGGCGGCGATCGAATACGGGCGTCATAAAATTCGAGTCAACGCAGTCTGTCCGGGACCGATCCGCACTCCGATGCTCGGTAGGCTGCTGGCATTGAAGCCGGGTAACGAAGAGAAGATCGCACGCTTGGAACCGCTAAAGCGGCTCGGGGAAGCGTCGGAAATCGGCGAGGCGGTCGCGTGGCTGTGTTCGGATCGTGCGTCATACGTGCATGGCTTGCCGATGCCGGTCGATGGCGGCTTCATGGCGACGTAATTCACGTTTCAACAATGGAAATGAAAAGAGCCGCGGACTTATCGTCTGCGGCTCTTTTGTTGCGTGAAGTTTAAATGGAGCTTCGCTGACATTCTGAACGCAGCTCAGGAGCTTCGCTTGCTCGGCTCGTCAAGCTCGCCTGGTGACCCCCGACCCCTTCTAAAGAAAGGGAAGGGAAAGAAGAGCGCGGACATTGGCGTTAGCCGAGGAGGTTGCGAGCGACCACTTCGCGATGAATCGGTGCATTGCCGAGATTCGCCTCACCGGCCAGCGCGCGCCGATGATACAGGTGCATGTCGTGCTCCCAGGTGAAGCCGATGCCGCCGTGGACCTGGATGGCCTCCGAGGTGACGTTCTTCGCCATATCGGAGGCATACGCTTTCGCCATCGGGACGGCGGTAAGCGATTCGTCAACGCGCTCGTCCACCGTCCAGCAGGCGTAGTAGGTGAGCGAACGCGCGTTCTCGACCGAGACCATCATATCGACGCACTTGTGCTTGACCGCCTGAAAGGAACCGATCGGCTTGCCGAACTGGACGCGAGTCTTGGCGTACTCGACGGCGATGTCGAGGGCCTTTTGCGCCGTCCCAACCATCTCGGCCGAGAGCGCTGCAGTGGCGATTTCGAGCGTGCGGCGCAGGATCGGCCATCCGGCGTCGGCGCTGCCAATAACCTCGGAAACCGCGACATCGTCGAACTTCACGTGGCACATGCGGCGCGTCATATCGACGGTCTTCAACTGGGTGACGGTGACGCCTTTCTCGTTGGCCGGGACGCATAGCAGGGTGATGCCGTCTTCGCCGGAGCCATTGCCGGTGCGCACGGCGACGACGATAGCGTCGGCGACGTGGGCGTCGGGAACGAAGAATTTCTCACCCGTGAGAGAGTAGCCGGAGCCTTTCTTGACGGCTTTCAGTTCGATGCCGCCGGCGTCCCAGCGGCCGGATGCCTCAGCGACGGCGACTGTCGCGATAAACTTGCCAGCGGCGATTTTAGGCAGGAAGTCCATTTTCTGCGCGTCGGAACCGCCTTCGAGAAAAACTGGGCCGCCGAGCGTGGTCGCGGTGGAGAATGGACCCGGCAGCAGCGCCTTACCGGCTTCCTCCGCGATGACGGTGAGGTCGAGGAAGGTACCGCCCTGGCCGCCGAATTCTTCGGGAATGATCAGCCCGGGCCACCCGAGGCCGACCAGCTTGTCCCAGAAGGCGGGGTCGTGGGCGGTCTCATGCGCCATCATTTGGCGGACGTATTTGGTCGAGCAGTTATCGGTGAGAAAGCGCTTGGCCGAGTCGCGCAACATTTCCTGTTCTTCTGAAAAACCGAAGTCCAAGTTGATCTCCTTCGACGCCCCGATCGTTCGGTAAAGGGGCTGAAGTGTGTCCTATTTTTACTCGTTCTGAGCTACCATTATCGGTCCCGACGCTGCAAGCGCGAGGTCCCGGACATCAGCGCGTCGCATCGTTTCGGACATATTGGGGAACGAAAGGCAGGAGAGATCGGATGGCGACGAATGCCGAGGTGGAAACCCAGGACCATAAGGCGAGAGTGCGCAGCGAGTTCACGCGCCAGGCCAAGGCGTATGCGGCAGCGCCGGTTATCAACGACGCCGAACGGCTGGCGCGGCTGGTGCGGGCGATCGATCCGCAGCCAGAGGATCGCGCGCTCGAAATTGCGACCGGTCCCGGCTATGTCGCGATGGCGCTCGCGGAGCACTGCCGCGAGGTCGTGGGAGTGGACCTGACGCCGGCGCCAATCGCGATCGCGCAGCGCACCGCTGGCGAGCGGGGGTTGACGAACGTCCGCTTCGAGGTGGGCGAGGCCGACAGGCTCGCGTATCGTGACGGCGAATTCGACATCGTGGTTTGCCGTTTCGCGTTCCATCATTTCAGGAATCCTGAAGCGATCCTGGCGCAGATGTACCGCGTCTGCCGCGTGGGCGGAATGGTGGCGGTCGAGGATCTATATGCGCATGAGAATCGCGAGCGGGCGGAGCGCTACAATCGGATCGAACAGTTGCGCGACACTTCGCATACGCGGGCGCTCCCGTTGAGCGAACTGATTGCGATGATGGGGCGGGCGGGACTCGAAGTCGAGAGCATTCATTCGGAGCGGTTGACGACCCATCTGGAGAACTGGCTGGCAAGTTCGCAGACGCCGCCGGATAAGGCCGCCGAGGTGCGAGGATTGCTCGACCAAGACATGGGGGCGGATCGGTCGGGAATGCAGCCGTTCAGACACGATGGTTCTGTCCACTTTCTTCAGCGCATCGCGGCGATCGTCTGCCGCAAAGTGTGAGGGGGCCAAGTGAGCCGTCCGCTGTTTCGCAACAGCGGGGCCGGTTGTTGAGACTGAAGATCGCCATCATCGGTCTCACCTGGGAGGAAGCGAACTGCGCGAGCTGATTAACGGAGGACGAGGAGGTCGATCGACATCGCGAAGCCGATCAGAGCGAGAAAGATGGCGATGCCGATGACCAGAAACGAAGGGCGTCCCGCTATGTAGGCGCCCTCGTGCAACTGCCTCGTTGTGCGCAGATGATGAAGGGTCGCCGCCACGTTCACGAAGACCCCGAAGAGGACGAGGCCCACGCCGACCTCGATCGAAAAGCCGCTCGAAGTGACTTTGCGGCTGCCTTCGTGCTCAAGGAATTCGCGCATAAAGATGCCGAATCGCGCGCAGACGAAACCGAACCCCATGAGCGCTAGGCCGGTGCGGATCCATGCGAGAAACGTCCGCTCTGCGGCCAGATAGACGTTGGGGTCGTTGCGCGGGTCACCAGCCATCGCAGATCACATCGGTTTGTCGGAAATCAACGCCAACACGCCGCAGTATTGCAGCAGGCCGGTGCGATCGCCCATCGGGCCGACCTCGAAGCCGGTGAAGAAGCCGGCGACCGGTACGTTGCCGAGATATTGGCCGATGTAGGCGGAATCATGGTCGGGGAGGTTGTAGAGGCCGGAGCCGCGCGAGACACAATCGAAGTACAGGCCGAAGGCGGCGGGATTCGCGAGGCGCGCGGTCAAGTCCTCGAGAGTGGCCTTCAACTCCGAGCGCGAGCGCTCGCTGTCACGCAGGACGAAGCCGATCGTATCGCCGAGTGCGGGGCGATGAGCGACTGCGATAGCGCCATGATCGGGACTCGCGCCGGTGATGTTGCGGACGTAGAAGGTGCCGCGCGCGATACGATCGGCCCCGGGAATCAACGGGATGCCGACGAAGACGAACGAAAGCGCGCGCTTGAGATCCTCGGCGAGGGGACCGGCGGCCTCGGAAAAGACGTCCCAGGCCGGGCGGCCGTCGAGTTTGAGAATTATGTTGTCGCGGACCGCGGTTACGCGATGGGTGGGGCCGATTGGGGCGCAGGCGTTGGCGGCGCCGAGGTTGATGTCGAAATCGCCGGCCAGCAGCATCCCGGAGACGGCGTTGGAGCTCACCACGTCGCCGCAAAACTGGAAGGTCTCGCCGATCGAGCCGTCCTCGGTCGCGCCACCGCCCACGACGGTGACGCCAGGGAGTTCGCGCGCCAGTTCGGCGAGCAGCGGTTCCGGATCGAGGTTGTAGGTATCGGGAAAGAGGCAGAGCAGGTTGCTGGCGCGCAGATGGGGCTGGACGGCGGCGACGAGAGTGTGCGCGACCTCGCGCGGGCGTCCGCGGAGTTGCGGCACGAACAGGCGTGTCGCTTCGATCGCGCCGCCACCAATCACCATTACCGCGAGCGCCGGCCCCGACTCGAATTCGCGGCCGCCGGAGATGACGCCGATGCTGCCGCATCCGGCGACCTCACGCGTGGCGGCGGTCTCGGCGACGCTGCGTACTATCATCGGATAGGCGCCGCCGTACGCCGTGCTCGCGAAGATAAACGCGCAATCGGCGGTTCGCAGGCCCGCCTGCTGGAGCGCGGCGGTGGTCGCCTCGACAGCGGCTTTGCGTGGATTGGTCGCGGTCGAAGAGCCGGTTCCCGCACGAATCATAAATCGTCCTCCTGACCTCGATACTATTTGGACGTACCGAAAAGTCTCAGCAGATCGACCATCCGGTGAACCCCGGCACCTAATTCCTTCACCGAAATCCGCTCGTTGATGCCCTGGGCCCCGCGCAGCTCTGCCGGCGAAGCCTCGATCGGAACGAAGCCGTAACAGTCGAGTCCGGGCTGACGAAAGTAATGACTATCGGTGAACCCGGGAATCATCATAGGAATGACGATCGTATCATTTTCGGCGGCCAGCTTGCCTAGCGCGGTCATCAGTTCGGATTTGCGCGGAGAAGTGGCCGCGGAGAAATTGAGGATGACGTCCAGCTTGATGCCATCGTCAGCCATGACCTTGCGCAGATTCGCGATGACCTGCTGCGGATTTTCGCCGGGCAGCAGGCGCGAATCGATTTCGGCTGATGCGATTGCGGGAACGATGTTGACCTTGCTGCTGCCGGCGAGGACGGTTGGCGCGAAGGTGTCTCGCACCAGGGCGTTCTGGCTCGGCACCGAGAGGAATTTATCGGCAAAAGCGGGATCGCGTAACGCGACCGTCAGATTGGCAAACTCGGGCGGACCGCCGTCGAGTTGTCCGAGCGCTCGAAAGTAGTCGCGCACCGGTTCAAGCACTCGGGTGGGTGCGCGATAGGCGGCGATACGATCGAGCGCGGCGATAAGCCTGGTTACGGCGGTCTGATCGGGCGGAGCTGTGGCGTGACCTTCCTCGCCAGTGGCAGTGAGCCGCAGCCATAAGGGAGTTTTTTCGGCGATGGAAACGCCATAATACTTGCGGCCGTTAGGACGGCTCATGATGCCGCCGCCCTGGTTGAGCAGGTAGCCCGCGTCGGCGTAAATGTCGGATTCGTGTTCGACCATCCAGCTCGCGCCGGCTTTGCCGCCTTCTTCCTCGTCGCCGGTCGCGATGAAAATGACGTCGCGGTTGAGCAGCATGCCCGCCCGCTTGATAGCGATCATCGCCATCAAATCGATCACGCCGGGCCCCTTGTCGTCGAGGGTGCCGCGGCCCCAGATTTCGCCGTCGTGGATTTGCCCCGAAAAGGGTGGCACCTGCCATTCCTTCGGATTCGCGGGAGCCACGTCCATGTGGCTCAAGAGGACGAGCGCCTTGGCGTGACGGCCCGTCCCGCGCAATCGAGCGGCGATGATTCCGCGTCCGGGCGCCGGCTCCCATACGGTGGCCGGGATACCCGCGGAGAGAAACTTCTGCTTGAGCATTTTGGCCGCGGCGAGTTCGTTGCCGGGGGGATTAGTGGTGTTGAGACGGACGTATTGTTGCAGGAAGGCGACCGCTTCCTGCGTGAGTTTGTCGTAGTTGATGGTTTTCGGCGGCGGCGCATCCTCGATCAGGCCGCGATCCTTATGGTCGCGAGCGTGTGCGACGGTGGGCACAATCAAGGACGTAACTGCCAGGATGAATGCAGCGCAAAGACCGGCGCCGGCTAAGATTCGGGCAAGAGGGGAGTGGTGACGTTTCATCGGTAATGACCGAACCGGAGGAGGCCGCGAGTAGCTTCGAGTGTTCGGCGCGCTACCGTAATATATCGATTGCGGCAGAAAGGAAATTTACCAAAAGGGATGGAGCGGGTCTCGGCGCGTAATTTGCCCCGATCTATGTCCGAAATAGTTCGGGGGACGGGGCGGCCCGTGACGGCGCGACGCGGGGAATTGTGCGCGCGCATCGGACGATTCGAAACGGCCTGGCCGGAAGAGTGAATTCAATGGCAACGGTAGTTTGCGGTGTTTGGCGTATTTTCACCTGGGCAAGCCGGTACGCTGGAACTATGCGGTGTGGTTCGTTTCATTTTGGGCGCGGTCTTTTTCGCGTTCTGGGAAAGCGTCTCGATTTGATTTTGGGGCACCTTCGATCGGTTTCGATACGTCTGCGGTTCCAATCGGATGCATCGACGCGCTAAGCAATGGGGGCCCGCTCCACACACGAGATTATGGTAACCCGGCTGGCATATAAGGACGTTCAAGACGCGGCGCGAAGCGTTCGGCGTGGCGACAAGAAAAGCGCGGGCAAGGCCAAGCCAGTTCCAGTCACGGGCAAATCGGTTGGGCGAATGCTCGCGATATTGCGGCGGGAATCGCGCGGATGGGATGCGCCGGTGCTTACGCTCATGGCGGCGGAAAAGCACGATCCGTTTCTGACGCTGATCGGATGTATCCTCAGCCTGCGCACCAACGACAAGACCACGGCAGTCGCTGCCCCGCGGCTATTCGCAAAGGCGCGCACGCCGGCGGAAATGATCGCGATGGAGCCTCAGGAAATCGAGAAACTGATTTACCCGGTCGGCTTCTATCGCACCAAGGCCAGGGGAATTCGCGAGATCTGTCGTGACCTGATCGAACGCTTCAACGGGCGCGTGCCGGATGAAATCGACGACCTGGTGACGCTCAAGGGCGTCGGGCGCAAGACGGCGAACCTGGTGGTGACGGAATCGTTTCGCAAACCAGGCATTTGTGTTGACACGCACGTGCACCGGATCTCGAATCGATGGGGGCTGGTGGCATCGAAGACCGCCGACCGGACCGAGGTGGCGCTGCGTGAGGTTCTGCCGCGGCGCTACTGGATTGAATACAACAGCCTGCTGGTCGCGTTCGGGCAGACGATCTGCCATCCGACGTCGCCATGGTGCTCGCGCTGCCCGGTGGAGAAGATGTGCCCGCGCGTCGGCGTCGAACGATCGCGTTGATGCGATAAGGAGAATCGATCATGAGCATTGAAGCCGGATTTATCGGATTGGGTTCGATGGGGCTGCCGATTGCGACGAATGTCGCCGCGGCGGGAGTTAAATTGCGGGTGCATAACCGCACCGCGTCGAAGGCCGAGTCGCTGGTGGAAAAAGGCGCCATTCTGGCTGCGACCGCGGGTGACGCAGCGACGGCTGGCGGGATCGTGATGACGATGCTGTCCGACGACGCTGCGGTCGAGAGCGTCGTGATGGGAGCGAACGGTATCGCCGCACGCCTCGGACGGGGCGGGATTCATGTTTCCCTGAGCACCATTGCGCCGGCTACTGCGCGCCGCCTGGCGAGCTATCACGCGGAACACGACAACACCTATGTGGCGTCGCCGGTTTTTGGCCGGCCCGACGCAGCGGCCGCCCGCCAATTGGTGGTCTGCACGTCGGGGCCAGCGGCGGCGAAGGATCGCGTGCGTCCGCTGCTCGAGGCGATCGGCCGCGTCACGTACGACTACGGCGAAGATCCGGGCGCGGCGAACGTCGCCAAGCTGACCGGCAACTTCCTGATCATCGCGGCGCTCGAGGCGATGGGCGAGGCGTTCGCGATGGCCGAAGCCAACGGCATTGACCGCGTCGAGGTCGCAGAGATGCTCGGCAAGACCTTGTTCGCCTGCCCGGTATATCAGCGCTACGGCGAGATGGTGGCGGCGAAGCGGCATATGCCCGCCGGATTCGCGTTGAAATTGGGGCTCAAGGATGTTGACCTGGTGCTGAAGACCGCGGGGGAAGCGCACGTGCCGATGCCGGTCGCGTCCGTGGTGCGAGACCGGCTGATCGCCGCACTGGGACATGGCCGCGGAGAGATGGACTGGTCGGCGCTGGCCCTTGGTGTCCTCGACGACGCAGGAATCAAAGAGCAATGATTTGTCCTTCCGGTGATGTACAGATGCGGATCGCAAATAATCGGCGAGGAATCGAATCCAAACGCCAGCGGTTCGCGTATCTACCATCGTGCATAAGGCGGAGTGGTCAAAATCATCGTGGGATTTAATAGATTGCGCGTAGATTACCGCTTAACTATTGTCGATCAATCAAGCCGCGGCGGTCCTCGCGCCCGGCCGTATCCACGTGGCTGAATCTCGCCGAGACGAACAGAAACTCTGGCTGATCTTGTTTCAGATCAAGGGCGTGCGATCGCGCCTGAATTTCCTCGCGATGCAACGTTGGATGTTCGCCGCGATCGCCCTGCTGATTGGCGCGATCGCAGTAACTTTTTTTGCCGCAGCGACTTTTGGACCGCTGACTTTCCTGGTGCTCGCCATCATCGTAACGGTCGCCGCGATCGTCGGGATTATCCGCGAGACGATGCTGGTTAGCACGACGCGTGCGAGCGCAGCGCAGGCGGCCGCGATTGCCGACGATCGCGCGCAGATGGCGGGTCGGCTGGCGACAGTGCTGGCGCTCAACGAGGCGCCGAAGCGGTCCGCGCTGTGGGCCTACCTCGTTGAAGACACGTACGGCCGGCGCGAGAACTACGAGCCCTCGCGGATCGAGCCGCAATGGCTGTCGCGCGCGTTTTATCTGATGCTCGGAGCGATATTGCTGGCGGTGATCGCGTTGCCGGCGGCGCAGTTGAGCCAGGGACTGCGTCAAAGGATGGCGTCATCGGGAGTTCCGATGCCTGGGTCGGTGACCGCGGATATCGCCAATCTGGACATCCGTCCGGCCGACCCGGCTCTGCAGCCAAATGCGCAGATCTACGCCGATCCTGAAACGCTCAAGAAGCTCGCGGACAAGCTGGCGTCAGCCGACAATGAAGATCATCAACCGCGCGGGCTATCGAAACTGCTCGATAAAGCGCGCGACTTTGCCGACACCTTTCAGGACAAGCTCAACGGAATCGATCGAAGCCGCGCGAATCCCTTGCGAATGCGCTTGACGGACAGTAATCCGGGCCAGCCGAACAGTCCGAAAAACAGTAACTCGAATCCCGGCAATCCCGGCGGCGCCAACGGTGGCGGCGGCCTCGCGAGCAATTCGCCGCCCGGCGGCGCGGGATCATCGCAACTGGGAGGCGGACAAGGTCAGCCTCCGATGACCTCCATACCGCCCCAACAGGCTGACGAAATGGCGTCGAAGGACGCGGCCGCGCAACCGGGTGCGGGCTCCGATCAGGGTGCCAATGGAACCGACAACCCGGCCGAGGCGAACGACGCGAACGCGGATGGCGGTTCAAGCCACGGGTCGGGCAGCGATCCGTCGAGCCTGTTCGGACCGGTGAGCGACCAGCCGCTGGGGAGCGATAGCTTCAAGATTGCGATCGAGGCGGAGCCATCGGATGAATCTTCGTCGCGAGGCAGTCCAACCTATGTGCCCCCGCGAATCCGGGTTCCGTTGAACTCCCTGCAATACCCCGACGAACCGTTGGCGCGCACGGCAGTCCCCGACGCCGACCAGGATACCATCAAGCGGGTTTTTGAACGATGAATGAAGCTCAGTCCGCGGCAATCGCCGAATTACCGACGATCGCCGATTTCGCCCGCACCTTTCGCCGTATCCAGGCTGAATTACACAAGGTCATAATCGGCCACGAGCGCGCGATCGAGGAGTTGCTCAGCGCGTTCTTCGCCGGTGGGCACGTCCTGATCGAGGGCGTGCCTGGTACCGGCAAGACGACCCTGGTGAAAACGCTCGGAATCGCGTTGAATCTGAGCTTCAACCGGATTCAGTTCACGGTTGACCTGATGCCCGCAGATATCACCGGCACGCGGGTGATCATGTCGAGTGTCGATGGGCGGCGCGAATTCAGTTTCCAGCCCGGACCGATTTTCTGCCACATCCTGCTCGGCGATGAGATCAACCGGGCGACCCCGAAAACCCAATCGGCGCTGCTCGAGGCGATGGCCGAGCTCCAGGTTACGGTCAGCGGCACCACTTATCCGCTGGTCCCCCCATATTTCGTAATGGCGACTCTGAATCCGATCGAAATGGAGGGCACCTATCCGCTGCCCGAAGCCCAGCTCGATCGCTTTTTGTTCAAGGTGCGCCTCGGCTATCCCGGTGAGGACGAACTCGTGCGGATCATCGGGGCGACCACCGGGCCGGAAGAAGCCGGAGTCGAGCCGGTGTTCGAGACGGCCGAGGCGGCGCAGCGGATCGAGGGGCTCAAGCGGCTGGTGCGCGAGGTGTTGGTAGCGCCGCCGATCGAGCTCTATGCCGCGCGCCTGGTCCGCGCGACCCAGCCGGCGAACTCGCGCATCCTGGGCGACCTTCATGCGCCGCTCACAGTTGACGAGGTGAATCGCTACGTCAGCTTTGGTGCGAGCCCGCGCGGCGCGGTGGCGCTGATCCTCGGGGCGAAGGTGCGCGCGATGCTCGACGGCCGCGCCAATATCTCCTATGACGATATCGATCGCGTTGCGGCGGCGGCTCTGGAACATCGGATCATGCTCAACTACGCCGCTCATTCCGACCACGTCGATGCCGCCCATATCGTCGAGCAGGTCATCAAGGCGGTGCGCGCGATGCGCACTTGAAGGAGGCGCAGCCGATGGCGCTCGCGACGCGCGCGTTCGAACCGGAATTTCTGCAGAAGCTCGATGGACTGATGCTGAGCACGCGTCGGGCTCGCACCCGGCGGGCGGGGCAGCGCATCATCGGGCGTCATCAGGGCGGCGGAATCGAGCCGGAGAATTTCCGCGAGTATGCGCACGGCGACGATCTCCGCTACCTGGACTGGAACGCATTTGCACGTCTGGATGACCTGACCATCCGTACATTTCGCGCGGAACGGCAACTGGAAATCACTATCATGGTGGATGCGAGCGCCTCCATGGGGATGCCCGCCGACGACGACAAGATCGGCCTGGCGTTGACGCTGGGCGCGGGTCTCGCCTTCATCGGCATGAGCGAAAACGATCAGGTGCGCTTCGCGGCGTTCTCCGGCCGGCGCGGCGGATCGCGGCTTGAGACCACGCCATTTCGCAGCCGGCGCGAGACTTATGTTGATTTTCGTCCGTTCATAACCGGCCTCAAGGCAGGCGGCGAGACCCGCCTTGCAACTGCCGCCAGCGAATTGATTCAGGATCGGCGCGTGCCCGGAATGGTCATCGTGATTTCGGATTTCCTGGTCGGCGCAGGCGACTATGAAGAAGCGCTCGGCAACCTCGCGGGCGTCGGCCACGAAGTCAAAGTTTTGCACGTGCTGGGCGATCGGGAGTCCACCGGCAACTATCCCCCGGGCAACTACCGGGTGCGCGATTGTGAGACCGGGGAACTGCGCGACGTCAGCTTCGGGCCGACCGCCGCCGAGGCCTGCCGCCGCCGTATTGCAGAACATACAGCAGGCTTGAGCGGCTTCTGCACGCGGCGCGGAATGATGTATGCGCAGGCGTTCGGCGCATCGCATCTGAATGAGATAGTAACGCGCGAGTTCCCGCGTCTCGGGGTGATGAACTAAACGTGGGCCTCCTTAGTCCATTAAATCTGTTGTTCGGATTCAGCCTTGCCGCGCTGATTGCGATCTATCTGCGCGCGAAATCGCGACCGACGATTGAAGTCTCCAGTCTGATGCTGTTCGAGGAGATTCCGGCACCCGTGGCCAAAAGCCGGAGATTGCACCTCGATCTACTGTTCTGGCTGGAGGCGCTGGCGTTGGGCGCCCTGACGCTGGCCGTCGCGGGTCTCTACTTGCGGACCAGCCAGGCCCCGGGACCGGGCCGGCGTCACGCTTTGGTGTTCGATTTGGGCGCGGGTATGGGCGCCGTCAACGAAGGCGGGGGCACTCGCCTGGACGAGGCGCGGCGAATTGCGAAACAGATAATCGGAGATGCACCGGCGAGCGACCAATTCACCGTTTTGGGATACGCGCTCGAAGCCGAGACCACCCACGCCGCGGGGTCGAAGCCGCAGCAGGCGCGCGACGCACTCGCTGCGCTTACGCCGGTGGACGTCGCCGCGCGTCCGGCAGCGCTGCGAGCGGCCCTGCTGCGCGCGCGTTCGGCAGATCAAATCGACCTGTTTGCGGATCGGCCACCGCCCGCGTCGGTAATCGAAGATGCCCGCCTCGGTGGCCGAATCAATTTTCATCAGGTTGGAGCGCCTGCCCCCAATCTCGCGATCGTCGCTCTCGACGGCGGTCTTCCGCGGGCGACTGTCGGACGCTGCGTGGTGCGAAATTTGTCCAATCATCCGCAGCTTTGCGAACTCGTGATTGAGGCGGGCGGCCACGAAGTATTTCATTCGAGCTTATTCGCTGAACCGCGCGCGGAGATCGTCGTACCATTCGGGCCCTTGCAGGCCGGCGGCCCGGTCCATGCGCGAATCGTCACACCCGACGCACTTGCCGCAGACAATCAGCGCTGGGCGCTTGCTCCAAGTATCGCGCAGGCGCACGCCTTGGTGTTGTCGCCTGATGCGCAGGTGCGCGACGATCTCGCGCGGATCGTGCTCGCAATCAATCGCAATTATCTGGTAACCGCCGCCGATCCGAATCACCCCGATTCTTTCAACCATGCACAGCATTTCGACCTCGCGCTTATTCACGACACCTCAGCCGCGGGAGTCAACGCGACGGCGCGGCTGTTGATCTTCCCGGAACCGCCGCTCGACGGGTCAACGCGCCCGCAAATGATTCCGGTCAAGAGATCTGTGGCGATTGCCGAACTGCAGGAACGTGAAGGAGCCGGCAGCCTGAGCGCGCCCGTATTGCTGGGACCGGCGCGGGTGATCGCGCCGCCTCCCTGGATGCAACCGTTGGCGCGCGGCGTCGGCGTTCGCGAACACGACACTTTCCCGCTTGCCGCCATGGGCTACGATGGCGACCAGGCGATCGGCGTACTCGCCTTTGACGTGCGCGATCATCTGCTGCTCGATCCCGATCGGATGGACGCGCTGGTTTTGACGGTCGATTTGCTGCACCGGTTGGTTGCGCCTCGCGATATCGTGATCGAGCCGACCGGCGCCTTCGTCGCCGTCACCGCCGGCGCGAAGGCCCGACTTGTCGCTCCCGACGGAACCGTGAGCCCGCTGCTCGGAGACCAATGGGGACAGGTTCGCTTCCGGGTGCTCGAGGCCGGGCGCTACCTGGTTGTGGGCAACGGGCCGGCGATGGCGGTTTACGCGAATTACTACGACGCCGGAGAGTCGGATTTGTCGGCGCCCGCGGCAGAGCTCGTGCGGCCGTCAGCGGAGGCTATTTCGGCAGGCCCCTCGCAGCTGAGCGTGCGGCCGATCGTCCTGCCGCTCGCTATTCTTGCACTGCTGGCCCTGATCGGCGAGTCCATCATGCTCGCGCAACGCGCGGTGCGTTGGAGAACCACGCATGTTTGAGCGGCCGCTAATCCTGTGGCTGCTCGCGGCGGCTCCCCTGATGGCGATTCCGGGAGTGATCGCGATGCGCGCCGGCCGTCCGCTCGCGGGGGCGCTTTCCGCCATTCTGCGAATGGGACTGTATGCCGTATTGATCCTCCTGATAGCGGGCGCGCGGTTGCCGCTCAATTCCGCCGCGCAGCGGATGGCGGTCGTCGTTGCAATGGATCAATCGGAATCGATCGCGGGCGATCAGCGCGACTGGATGCTGGAAAGGATCGCGGCGATTCGCCATGCGATGGACCCGCGCGATCGGCTCGCGGTGATTGGCTTCGGCCGCGATGCCCAACTGGTGGCGCCACTAAACGATCCACGCCTGCTCGCTTTTTCCGCGACCACCGCTGACGCGGGCGCGACCGATATCGCCGGGGCTCTCACCACGGCGGCGGGAATCTTTCCGCCGGCCGACGAGAAGCGGCTGATATTGCTGAGCGACGGCGTCGAAACCGAAAACAGCGCGATCGACGAGTTGCCGGCGCTGAGTGAGGAAGGTGTTCGCGTCTATACGGCCGCGCCACCGCCCTCGGCGAGCGCTCGCATCGCCCTTACCAGTTTTGGCGCGCCCTCAACCGTCCACGCGGAAACGAGCTTCGCGCTGCACTTCGACATCGCCAGCGAAGCGCGCCATCCAGTAGATGCACATCTGCGGCTTTACAACGAGAATGCGGCGGTCGGTGGTCAGGAAATCCAGCTCAACCCCGGCATGAACCGCTTCGAATTGCCGTATCGAATCGACCAGCCCGGCGCATACAACCTGCGTGCTGAAATCGAGGTTGCGCCGGGTCTCGCATTGGTCAATCCGCAGGCCACCGCGGCAGTTTCAGTCGCGCCCCCGCCGCGCGTGCTGCTAATCGCGAATACGCCGCCGGAGAGTCTCGTCAGGGCGCTGGCCTTGCGTAATTTCGATGTGGCGAACGCCGGCCCGCATGGACTGTCCGCACGCGCGTCCGATTACCTGGACTACCAGGCGGTGATCATCGCGAACGTCGCGGCGAGCGCACTCGCACCCGATATCCAGTCGGCGCTCAATCATTATGTGGCCGATTACGGCGGCGGTCTCATTGTTACCGGCGACACCCTGCGCGACTCGAAATTTCACGGCGGACCGCTCGAAAAGACGCTGCCGATCGAGTTCGAGGAGCAGCCTCCGCCGCCCTCGCGCGAGCCGATCGCGGTTTATCTCCTAATCGATAGATCGAACTCGATGAGCTACAACTCGCGCTATCCGGCGGTACGCGACGGCGAGCGGATTCATTATGCGAAAGAGGCCGCGATCGCGCTGCTCAACCAGCTCGACGACACCGATTACGCCGGTGTGATGGCGTTCGATTCCGAGCCGTATGTACTCGGCCATCTACGGCCGCTGGGCGAGAATCGCGACGAATTGCTCAGCCGCGTGGCCCGGCTGGAGCCGGGCGGCGGGACCGATTTTAAGGACGCGCTGGAAATCGCCAAGAACGAAATCCTGGCGACCGGGCTGCCGGTGCGCGAGGTGATTCTGTTGACCGACGGCGATACCAATCGCCAATATCACGATCACGACCAGTTGATGGCCGATTACGCCAAGGAGAATATTCCCGTCTCGACCATCCGGATTGGTCCGGATCTCGAAAACCTGCGGCTGCTGCAGGACTTCGCGCACGTCTCGGGCGGGGTGTTCTACCGCGTTGAAGACATCAAGAAGTTGCCGCAACTGCTGGTGCATCTGACCCACGAAGCGCAGAGCTTCAAGAGCCGCAAACGCACTCACGTCGATGTCACGGCGCCGAGTTCGATTCTCAACGGAATCAGCCCCGCCGAGATTCCGCCGCTGGATTTTTTTGCCGAGACGCACACCAAGGACGGCGCTGAAGTTCCGCTGACGATCCGCAGTCCAATTCATACCGCGCCGCTGCTGACGACCTGGCAATACGAACTGGGCCGCAGCGCGGTGTTTGCCGCCGATCCTGATTCGATGGGATCGCTCGGATGGATCCGCTGGGACCGTTACGCCGAATTCTGGTCCCAACTGGTGAACTGGGTAGCCCGCGCTGGGGATTCCGGTCCATTCACCCTGCGCGTCGCCAGCGCCTCCGACGGTGCGCTTACTATCGAAGCGGACAAGGCCGATGCGATTCCTGCCAATAATCTCTTCGCCCGCATCAGTGGGCCGAACCGCACCACCGACGTTGCGATGACCCAGATGGGGACGACGCTTTATCGCGGTGAGGCGGCACCGATGCCGCGCGGCAAATACACGGTAACCCTGATGATCAAGGCGGGTGATACCGAGCGGGTGCTATTGCGGCGCGAAATCGGAATCGCAGGAACCGAGTCTTCCGACAGCGCCGAGCTTCGCCTGCAGCCGCCCAACGAGCCGTTGTTGAAGAAAATCGCGGGGCAGACCGGCGGCCAGTTCGATGCGCCGGTCGAACAGATGATTCATCCGGCCGGCGCGACGGTGCTCGATTATCGGTCGATCGATAACCCTTTGCTGGCACTCGCTATCTTTATGCTATTGGCCGAAGTCTTCGTTCGCCGCCGAATCCTGGGCGCATAAACCCTAACTTGAAACACCGCCGGGCGTTCGAGGGTCTAAAGAGGAAGCGGACTCCTATGGAAACTTAGGGCGGGATTTTAGATCCGGCCGTGCCCGGGATGCGTGGGCGACAGCGCCGGATAGGGTCCGCAGACCCTACACAGAATTGTCACTCCGCCGGGGCAGGAACATTAGCCAAACCGCCTAATCGCATATGCGTTATCCAAAGCGGTCGGTCTCCGAACGGTTGCAGTTATCTTCGACGCTCTCGATCCTGCACCGCCACCTCGTCCCTATCTCCAGGTTCCCGGGCGTATCGCCACACGCTCGGCCCGGAAGGGGGTATCCGGCGCGCTCAGTTGGCGTTGCGCAGTTCTTCAAGCTGGGCGGCTCCCTGCTGCATCCGCCATTCGTCGATCGCCTCGACGTTGAAGCGCCAGTCGCTGCCGATTTTGAAGCCGGGCAGTTGGCCTTTTTTAAGCAGGCGGTAGATGGTAGAGCGATGAACCCGGAGGTAATCGGAGAGTTCGCTCACGGTCAGAACCTTAGTGTCTGACATCATATAGATGTGATTCCTTTTTCGAATTTCGCAACATAAGGGAACAATTCACTACAAACGCGATACGGCTTCGTTGCTACCAACTCAAACGGTGGCGCTAAAATCAGCGGGGTCGAGCGGGGATTTAAAGGTTGTCCACTCGGCGCCCGGGAACCTCTCATCGCGACCTTCAAGAATGCGTCCGGACCGAAACAACAGCACGGATGCGCGTACTCCTTACGACGCTATGAAAAGCGAAGTTATTCACCTCGGCTCGACCGTCCTCTTCTCCAGTGCAACTAAAGCCGCTCAAGACATAACCTTACATCATCTTTAACAGCTTTTAAAGGTCAAGTCGTCTAAAGATACCCGCTTTTTTTAGTTTTGGGGAAAAGAGCCCTGATTTTCGGTCGGGGAGTATCGTCTTGTTGAACCGATTACGGACGGTTAAGGTGCGATCAAGCATCAAAAATACGGCATGAAAACCTCGAGGAAAGGGATCTTCGGAGCGTGCGCAGCGCTTTTCGCGATGGCGGATCGTCCGGTGACGTTTCATAAGCGTGACCGGGGCGCCGACTTGCGGGGTGAGGCAGAATGTTAATTGCGCCGGGCGCCTACCGCTACGAGATTCGACGCGGCGGATCGATCTTGGCGCTCGAGGAAACGCGCTACGCCAACGGGATTATCACTGGTATGCGAAGGACGACCGACGGCGCCAATGTGCACGAAGTCCAGGCCAATCTCGACAGCGAGGAGCAGGTCACGCGCGTTAGCGTTCGTTACAATCGCGGGATGTTCAAGCGCAGCGCCGTGTATGAAGCTGCCGGCGATACGCTGCGGGGCAGCGTCAGCGCCGTCGCGAGTCGCAATGAAGTTGCGGTAAAGCTCGGCCGCTTCAAAGAAATCGACGCCGACCTCGTCCTATTCCGCGCGCTCATCCTCGCTCATGTGCGCGCCCGCGGGCAGGTGCGGTGGACCGGGAGAGTTGCGATTATCGATCCGAACACACTGGTCGCGGCGGCTCTCAAGCAGAATTGCCGCCAGCGTGACGAGGCTGGTTCGCGATGGGCGTGGGAGGCCCGGATGGGTGATTCCGAGGAGATCGAACTCGATAGCGCGGGCAAGATCGTGCGGCAGCGCGACAGTTGGGACGTTGAAAAAGTGCTGGTGGAATTCGTTCCTTCAGATCCGTGACTACGCAGCGTCGTCACCCTTAAGCATTGGCATGTGCCTACCGGCCAGTGAGGGCCAGTAAAGGCATAAGCCGCTGGTCATCGCGACGAAAACGATGCTTCAGGCGGCGGCCTTCTCACGGGGCATCTTGCAGTCGCCGTCGAACTTCGCGCCTTCGTTCAAAATGAGGCTGGGCGTGGTGATGGTGCACCTGAGGTGTGCGGTCGCCAGCACTTCAATACGTTCGCGAGCGATGAGTTCGCCGCTGACCGATCCTGCAATAGTGATGCGCGTGGCCGCGATGCGCGCGGTCACTACGGCGCCCGGCGCAATCACTATTTCGTCGCCGGTAATTTCGCCCTCGGCCTCGCCCTCGATCTTCGCCGGTGATTTGAAATTGAGCTTGCCAGAAACCTTAGTGCCTTTGCCGATGCGGGACCGAAACGCGCTTTCGTCGAGAACTGCCATCGATAACTCCCTTACTAATCGCCGGCAATGATGACCGGAAACTAGCAATGGAGCAATCGCTAACCCGGAGAATGCGGATTCGCTGGGAAGTTTGGGGCATCACCTGGGGTGGATGATCCCCCTGACGAGGCTGACAACGGGGGTGCGCTTATTCGTTGTGCTGATCCGCCGCATCGATATGGCAAGGAGCCACTCAACCGGCTAATTTCGACCCATGTTCGATTTTAAAGACAAAGTAGCGCTGATCACGGGCGGGACACGAGGGCTTGGACGCGCGATTGCGCTGACGCTGGCGCGCGGCGGCGCGACGATCGCGCTCAACTATCGACGCGACGAGGAGAGCGCCAACCAGACGCTCGCGGAAGTTCGAGAATTCGCCCCGCGGTCGATATTGGTCAAGGCCGATATGGAAGAGGACGCGCAGGTGCGGTCGTTGGTCGAGAACGCCGGTACCCAACTCGGGCGGATCGATTTTCTCGTTGTTAATGCGGCCGCGACCGCCTTCAAACCGCTGCTCGCGGTCAAGCCGCACAACCTGACCAGGACGTTCAATCTGAGCGTCGGGGGCTTCGTCGCTTTGGTGCAGGGGGCGAGCAAATTCATGGGCGACGGCGGGCGCATCCTGATGATTTCGGGAATCGATTCGATGCGCTACCTGCCCGGTCATGGCGTGCTCGGTGCCGCCAAGGCCGCGATGGAGGCGATGGTGCGGGACTTCGCCTTCGAGCTGGGGCCGCGTGGGATCACGGTCAACGGCGTTAATTTCGGGATGATCGATAGCGATTCGTCGCGAATCTATTTCGCCGACGATTTCGAGCGCGTACTGAAGGTCACGGCGGCGCGAACGGCGCTCAAGCGCCTGCCTGAGCTGGATGAGATCGCATCGGTGGTAGGCCTGTTGTGTACTCGCGAAGCCGGTTATCTGACGGCGCAGACCATCATGGTGGACGGCGGCCTGACGCTCGCATCCCCGCTCGCGGAGTAAGCTCCTGTTTGAGCCGATTACCCAAACAGGCGTTCCTGTTGAGGCGGCGCGTTACACCCGGCAGAGGAGGCCGCCATCGACGGCGATGGATTCGCCGGTGACGAAGCCCGCCGCCGGTGATACCAGGTAGAGCAGCGCACCGGCGATTTCCTCGGGCTTGAGCAGGCGCCGATACGGCAGGTATTTGAGCAGCTTATCGCTGAAGTCGCCCGGTTCGAGGGCGACGCTATCCTTTTCCGCGATCCATCCGCACTCGAGCATGTTGAGGCGAATCCCGCGCCGCGCCCATTCGAGCGACAGCGCACGGACCAGATTGCGCACCGCGCCCTTGGCCGAGCAGTAGAGCGTCGCGTTTGGAACGCCGCGCTCGGCCAGCACCGAATTGATGTTAACGATGACGCCGCCGCCTCGCTGGAGCATCACTCGGCCGGCCTCCTGAAAAGCCATCCACGCGGTTTTGAAATTGTCCTCGAATACCCGATCAAAGGCTGAATCATCGGCGCTCTCGGCCGGTCCGTAGAACGGCGAATCGAGCGCTGTCACGAGAATGTCGAGGCCGCCGAGTTTGCTGACTGCGAGGTCAACGGTGGCGCTCAAATCGGCGCGCAACACCGCGCGCTGCACCTGGATCGACGCCTTCGAGCCGCCGGCCTCGATCGCCCTGGCGACTTCCTTGAGGGCGTCCTCGGTGCCTGCGTTCTGCGAAGCGATCAGCACCTTCGCCCCGGCCTCGGCGAGAGTGATTGCGGCGACGCGGCCGACCGGATGTTCCGCGCCGATTATCAGTGCGGCCTTGTCGTTAAGCGCGAAATCCTTGAGGCCTGCGGGAAGTGTCTTGAGGTCTGGCATCGCTATCCTTCAGTGGCCGCGGGGCGGCCGTTAACGTCGTCTGATGGAAATCTCCGCACCTAGGCCGGATTGCCAGGGGCGACGCCGGTTGGAGTTACGCCGCCGGCCAGGCCACCGCCGTCGATTATGATCAGTTCGCCGTTGATATGGTTCGAGGCCTCGGAAGCCAGGAAAACCGCCAGCGGGCCAACGTCTTCATCCTGGCCCGGGCGTCCGATCGGGATGAACTTGCCGCCCTTGAAGAACTTCATCATGGCCTCATTATGCGGGAAAATGCCGGGAACGATGCAGTTGGTCTGGATATTGTGCTCGGCGTAGGTCAGGGCGAGCGAGCGGGTCAGCTGGAGCACGGCGCCCTTCGAGCAGGCATACATATAGTTATGCTTGCCGCCACGAAGGCCATAGCCGGAGGCAACGTTGATAATCTTGCCGCGCTTGGCGGCGACCATATGCGGGATGACGGCGCGCGCGCAGTAAAACTGGCTCGAGAGGTTGACGTCGATGCCGCGATGCCATTCCTCGTCGGTGATTTTCTCAATCGGCTTGCCGAACGAGTCCTCGCCGATGCCGGCGTTGTTGATCATCACATCGACGCGGCCGAACTCCTTCATTGCTGCGGCGACCAGCGCATTGCATTGGTCGGACTTGCCGACGTCGGTCGCAACCACTGAACATTTGCGGCCAATTTGATGGACCAATTCCGCGGTCTCTTCGAGCTGGGAGACGGTGCGTGCGGCAGCCACAATATCGGCGCCGCAATTGGCGAAGCGCACCGCCATCGCGCGGCCCAGTCCACGGCCGGCGCCGGTTATGAGCGCCACCTTGCCGTCGAGTTTGAAGCTGTCGAGAATCATCTAACTGGACCTCCATACGCGTTGCAGCGTCGCTACCGTCCGCGCGGCGGCTTCAACAGATAACTTACACAGGTGATCGAACTTACATAGGCCTATGGCGCCTGGAAACCAGGTCGCGGCACGAAATTGTAGAGGTTGACCAGCGCTTTTGACGGCGCGCTGGCACCCGTTATATCGTTTATGCTGAGGTCACGAACCGCCATGGCGATCAAGATCAAGATGTACTCCGACTTCATTTGCCCCTTCTGTTACATCGGGTTTGAAGTTTTTCGCAAGCTTAAACCGGAATTTGATCTGGAGCTGGATTGGCGCGGTTTTCAAATTCATTCGGATTGGCCGGCTGAGGGCATGCCGGCATCGGAATGGCGCAACGGGATGGACGCCAATGCGCGGCGCGCGGTCTGGGACCGGATCCAGGCGATGGCTACAGATGCGGGCTTCGAGATGAAACCGCCGGAATTGTTGACCAACTCCCGTCTCGCGCTGGAAGCTGCGGAATTTGCGAAGGAAGCGGGCGTCGGAGAGGCCTTCGAGGAGCGCGTTTATCGCGCCTATTTCAACGAGGGCAAGAATATCGGCAGCCAGGCGGTGATCGCTGAACTCGCCGCGGATGTCGGCCTGTCCCGCGACGATACCAACCTCGCGCTCGATTCGGGGCGCTACTCGCTCCGGCTCAAAAACAACGCGATGATCGCGCATCAGAATGGCGTTAGCGGCGTGCCGACCTTCTTTATCGGCGAATATCCGCTGGTCGGAGCGCAGAGCGAAGACGTCATGCGGCAGGTGCTGCAACGCGTGAGTCAGCGCCTCGCAGCGACGCAGTAAATTGGAGATGGAAGCGGGCGGCGACGCAATCCAACTTGATTTGCGGGGTATCAAATGCCCGCTCAACTGGGCGCATGCGAAAGTGCGCCTTGAAACGATGCGCCGCGGTGAGACCATCGAACTTATCATCGACGACCCGCGGGGCGCTCGCGACATTCCACGCGCGGCGGAGGCCGAAGGCTACGCGGTTGGCGAGGTGCGATCGGTCGATGGATTGTGGCGGCTGCGGATCGAGAAGTAGCGCTACAAACTGTGACTTCGCGGACAAACCGGTTGGACTCGCGCGCTCGCGCATTTTAGCATTGTCCCGCCGACGGCGACCCGAGGAGGAATTGTGAACGCGGAGCAGAAGCAGAAATTGACCGCGCTATTTGAGCAGGAACAGGTGGCGGTGCTGATCACGCAGGGCGAACAATGGCCTACCGGCACGATGCAGGCGTTTGCGGAAACGCCGGATCTCGATCTGCTCTTCATCATGCGTTTCAGCACCGAAAAATTCCAGAACCTGATCGCGCATCCGAAGGCCACCGTGTTGGTGGACACGCGGGACGTCGGCAAGGTGGCGACCTTTGAAATCACGCGAGCGTCGGTTCAGGGCGAGGCCGCCGAAGTGCCTCGCGACACGCCGGAATGGGAACGCCTCAAGGCCATATTCCTGAAGAAGAATCCATTTGAAGAACCGTTCTTCGGCGGTGACGCGCTGCGCATGGTGCGAATCAAGCCCAAGCGCATTTCGTATGCGAACGGGATCAAAGATACCTTCTGGATCGAGTTATGACGCTGGACCCGCGCCTTTAGCGTATACTCGGTTTCGGCGCCGCGTCAGTTCGCAGCGATGCGGCGCGGAACTCAATCCGAATCAGGGCTGAACAGTCGCCTCTCCCACCTGTTCCACGGGAGCGGACGTTGTTTCAGCTCTACCTTGGAAACTGCCGGCGAGTTCAACTTGAGGGCACACGACTTGCTCTGAAGGGCGGGTGGCCGCTCGGCCAGCGAGATTTCGTCAACCCGCCCATGGGGCACGAGGGCATGGATGCACAGCACTTGAGCAACGAGATGCCGGAATTGAAGGCATCGGCGATGGTCGATCTGCCGATGAATGAGATGTTCAGCGCTGACGGCCAGCCACGGCCAGAATGCGCTCGCGTGGTAAACTACCTGTTGTCGATGGACGCGCGGCGGCTGTCCGAGCTCGGAGAACGAGCGCACGAGATGTTCTTGCGCATGGGCGTGACCTTCAACGTTTACGGCAATGAGGACGGCAGCGAGCGCATCTTCCCTTTCGATCCGGTACCGCGAATCATTCCCGCCGGGACCTGGGCTGAAATCGAAGCCGGTCTGATTCAGCGAGTGCGCGCCCTGAACGCATTCCTGGCGGACATTTATGGCGAGGGCTGCATCCTCAAGGACGACGTAGTGCCGCGCGACATGATCATTGGATCGTCGCAATTCCGGCACGCGGCGGTAGGTATCAAGCCGCCGCATAATTCTTACGTGACGGTTGCGGGAATCGATCTGGTGCGCGGGTCGGACGGGCGCTTTTACGCGCTCGAGGACAACGTGCGAACGCCGTCCGGAGTCTCCTACGTAATCGAAAACCGGGTGATCATGACGCGCCTGATGCCGGAACTCATTCGGGCCCTGAAGGTGCGCAGCGTCGAGCAATATCCGGCGGACCTGCTGGCTTCGTTGCGGGAACTGTCACCGGGCGCGTCGTCAGATCCGACCGTTGCAGTGCTGACGCCGGGGCCATTCAATTCCGCGTTCTTTGAGCATGTCTTTCTCTCACAGCAAATGGGCGTCGATTTGGTCGAGGGTCAGGATCTCGTTTGCGTTGACCATAAACTGTTCATGAAGACCGTTTATGGATTACGGCAAATCGACGTGCTCTATCGCCGCGTGGACGATGATTTCCTCGATCCGGTGGTCTTCAGGCCCGATTCGCTGCTCGGGGTGCCGGGGCTGACGGCGGTATTGCGGGCCGGCAATGCGGTAATCGCGAACGCGATCGGGACCGGAATCGCGGACGACAAAGCGGTCTTCGCGTACACGCCGCGGATGATCAAATACTACCTTAACGAGGAACCGATACTTCCGATCGTCGAGACTTACTTGCTGCGCGATCCTGAGGTGCGCGAGTTCGTGTTGCGCGACCTTGACCGTTTCGTCGTCAAGCCGACGGGCGCCTCGGGCGGCTACGGAGTGGTGATCGGGCCCAAGGCCAGCGGACAGGAACTGGCCGAGACCCGCTTGCGCATCGAGCGCGACCCCGCCGCCTTTATCGCGCAGCCGATGATTCAGCTTTCAGTGCATCCAACCCTGGCTGGCAGCGAAGGCTCGACCTTGTCACCACGTCACGTCGATCTGAGGCCCTTCGTGCTGTTGGGCGCAAAGCCACGCGTTCTGCCCGGCGGGCTGACCCGTGTAGCACTGCGAGAAGGATCGATTATCGTCAACTCCTCGCAAGGCGGGGGCAGCAAGGACACCTGGGTGCTCGAAAACTAGTGCTGCGGCGAATTGCGGACCATTTATACTGGGCGGCACGCTACCTCGAACGCGCGCAATGGCGGGCGCGGCTGGTCGATGTCAATTACCATCTGAACCTCGAAGTCCCGCCGCGGATGGCCGATCCATGGGAGCCGCTGCTGGGGATAACTGGCGAGCGCGAGCCGTTCGCACAGCGTTATGCGCATGCGGACGAAGCCTCAGTAGTCGATTTCTTCACTTTCGACCGCGAAAATCCGGCCTCGATTCGAAGCTGTGTGGAAGGGGCGCGAACCAACTTGAGTGCGCTGCGCAACATGATCTCCTCCGAGATGTGGGAGCAGATGAACGCGCTTTACCTGGACTCGCGCGAATGGTCCCACGGGCAACTCGCGAGCGAAGGATTCTCGACCTTCTTTACCCACCTGCGCAACCACTTTTATTCGATTACTGGTATTATCCGCAGCACCATGCCGCGGGACCTTTCATACGATTTTCTGGAAATCGGCACGATGCTGGAGCGCGCCGACAATGTCGCCCGGCTGCTCGACGTGAAATATCACTACCTGCTGCCAAGGCTGGAGGATATCGGGGGTCCGTCCGACGGGCGGCAATGGGCGGCGGTGTTGCGCAGTGCGTCGGCGCTGGAAGCCTTCCGCAAACTCTACGGCTACTCGATCCGCGTCGATCGAGTCGTTGAGATACTGCTGTTCGATCCTAACTTTCCACGTTCGGCGCGCTTCAGCACGGAGCGCCTTGCGGCGGCGATCGAGCGCGTGGCGGCGCACGGCTCGTCGCATATCTCGCAACAATTAGTCTCGGACAGCCTGCTTGCACTGCTGCGGACGGGTAGCGCCGGCCAGGCTATAACCGATGGACTGCACGAATTCCTGTTGAAGGTTGAAGAGGAATGCTCGACCATCTCGAATTCGCTTTACGGCGAGTACATGGCGCTGGGCTGAGCCGCTCCGAATGCTGTATCGGATAATTCATCGGACCCAGTTCGAATACGAGGAGCCGGCCTACGACTCCCAGAACGAATTGCACGTGCGCCCCTGGGATCGCGACGGCCAACGCTGCGTCGCCTTCGAGTTGACCACCAACGAACCGTCGTCAACCCTCGAATATCACGACTTCTTCGGGAATCGCGCGCATTCCATATGCGTCAGCGCTCCGCATCGGCAGCTCGAGATCGTGGCCAGCTCGATCGTTGACCTTGAAACGCCATCGATACCCGCCGAAACCGGTGTCACGCTGATGGAGTTCCTGCGCGATGATGCGATCCGCAACAACACTTATTTCGAGTACCTGAATCCCAGCCACTACATTCCCTTCAGCGAGCGGCTGCGCAAATTCTTCTGGATGGCGCGCCCGCAGGAACGCGAAGACATCGGCGTGTACGTCACGCGGATGGTGGCCTATGTGCGCGATCAGTTCGAGTACGAAACTACCGCAACCAACGTCCATTCGAGTCTGAACGATATCCTCGATAGTGGCGGCGGAGTATGTCAGGATTTCGCGCACCTCACGATCGGAATCCTGCGGCTCGCTGGCATCCCCGCGCGCTACGTCTCGGGTTACCTCGGACCCGCGTCTCCCGGAGGCCCACCCGACCCTGCCGCGCAGGCCAGTCACGCCTGGCTTGAGGCCTGGTTGCCCGGCGCCGGATGGTGCGGGTTCGATCCGACTCATCGATGTGCCGTGGACGGCCGTCATATCGGGGTCGCGATCGGTCGCGACTACGCCGACGTTCCGCCATTGCGCGGAGTCTTTCGCAGCGACAGCGTCGAATCTGTCATGAAGGTGGATTTGCGCGTCGAATCCACCACCGAAGGTGAAGCCGGCGGAGGCGTCACCGGCAGTCAGTCGCAACAGCAGGGTTAGGTCGAACGCCCGCTTTCTGAAAGCGAACTTCGAGAGATCGACTGAGCGCGGAAGCGCGGTAATTACTGTCGGCGTCCTGCTGCATGCCCCTCGGCGGCCTCCTCCTTAGTACCTCCGGCATTGCTGCGTTACAGAAATCTTAACTTGCCTCGACCGTCGGGCCGCGTCAGCATTTGAGATGCGGGCGATCCACCGCACCGCATTTTCACGAAGCAGCCCGTCGCTAATCTCGCCCGAGCCTTTCATGCGGTTTTGAATTCGACACACGATCGAGGAGAAGTTAGATGACACCGAGCGCAGGAAGGCAATTACCGGAAGCGACCCTGACCGCCGACGAGTTACGCCGCATAGATGCATACTGGCGCGCTTGCAATTATTTGAGCGCCGGCATGATTTACCTGCAGGATAATCCTTTGTTACGGGAGCCGCTCAAGGCCGATCACATCAAGAATCGCCTGCTCGGGCATTGGGGATCGGACCCCGGCCAGTCGCTCGTATGGGTCCATCTCAACCGACTGATAAAGAAATACGACCTCGACGTGATTTATCTGTCGGGGCCGGGGCATGGCGCACCGGCGACCCTCTCGAACAGTTATCTCGAAGGCGTTTACTCCGAGGTCTACCCCGACCGTACTCACGATGCCGACGGCTTGCGACGCTTCTTCAAGCTGTTCTCTTTTCCAGGCGGAATGGGCAGCCATTGCACGCCTGAAACGCCGGGTTCAATCCACGAAGGAGGAGAACTTGGTTATTGCCTATCGCATGCGTACGGCGCTGCCTTCGACAATCCCGGCCTGATCGCCGTCGCAGTGATAGGTGACGGCGAGGCGGAAACGGGACCGCTCGCAACCTCATGGCATTCCAACAAATTCTTGAACCCGGTCAGTGACGGAGCGGTACTGCCTATTCTCCATCTCAATGGCTACAAGATTGCCAACCCGACGATCCTCGCGCGCATTCCTGACGACGAACTCGAAAGCCTGTTCTTTGGTTATGGCTACAAGCCGTACCTGGTAGCGGGAGACGAGCCTCCAGCGATGCATCAGTTGATCGCGGCAACACTTGAACGATGTGTTATGGAAATTCGCGAGATCCAGGAGCAGGCGAGAAAAGGTAACGCCGCCAATGCGATTCGTCCGCGATGGCCGATGATCATAATGCGCACTCCCAAAGGATGGACCTGCCCGAAGGAACTCGACGGTAAGCGGTTAGAGGGTTCCTGGCGTGCGCACCAGGTGCCTATTACAGATCCCGTGACCAACCCGGCTCATCTGAAGCTGGTTGAAGGATGGATGCGCAGCTACCATCCGGATGAGCTATTCGATCAGGGCGGCGAACTGACTACCGAACTGAGAGAGATGGCTCCATCCGGGAATCGGCGAATCAGTGCAAATCCTCACGCCAACGGAGGCCGATTACGTAAGCCATTGAAGCTGCCCGACTTTCGCGATTATGCGGTAAAGGTCACTCGCCCGGGTCATTCGGAAGCCGGGAATACTCATATACTGGGACAGTACCTGCGCGACGTGATGCGCAAAAACATGACGAGCTTTCGTGTCTTCGGTCCCGACGAGACTGCTTCAAACAAGCTCGACGCGGTTTACGAAGCGAGCAAAAAGACCTGGCTCGGCGAGCACAAGCCCGAAGACCGCGACGGCGGCGAACTCTCCCCCGACGGCCGCGTCATGGAGATGCTTAGTGAGCATACGTTGGAGGGCTGGCTCGAGGGTTACCTGCTGACCGGACGCCACGGTTTCCTATCCACTTACGAAGGTTTCGCACACATCATCGACTCGATGGTCAATCAGCATGCAAAGTGGCTCGAAAAATGTGTTACATCGGTCGCGTGGCGCGCACCGATCTCGTCGCTGAATATTCTCATCAGTTCCACGGTGTGGCGTCAGGATCACAATGGTTTCACGCATCAGGATCCGGGCTTTATCGACGTAGTGACTAACAAGAGTCCCAGCGTCACACGCATCTATTTGCCGCCCGACGCCAACTGCTTACTGAGTGTCGCGGATCACTGTTTGCGCAGCGTCAACTATGTGAATGTTATCGTTGCGGACAAACAACCGCATCCCGAGTACCTGACCATGGACAAGGCAATCCGGCATTGCACCAAGGGCATCGGACTGTGGGACTGGGCCTCGACGGACCAGAACGACGAACCTGACGTAGTAATCGCGAGTGCCGGTGACACCGCAACGATCGAGGCGCTGGCGGCGACCGCAATCCTGCGTGAGAAATTCCCCACGCTGCGAACGCGCTTCGTCAACGTCGTCGATCTGTTCCGGCTGCAACCATCGAGTGAGCATCCGCACGGTCTCACCGATCGCGACTTCGATAGTCTGTTCACCAGCGACAAACCGGTGATATTCAATTTCCACGGTTATCCGTCGTTGATTCACAAGCTCGCATACCGGCGCAACAATCATGACAACATGCATGTCCGGGGCTACAAGGAAAAAGGCAATATCAACACACCCTTGCAGCTCGCGATCAACAACCAGACCGATCGGTTCACTCTGGCGATCGATGTAATCGACCGGGTGCCGAAGCTGCGCACAACCGGGGCGCACGTCAAGGAATGGCTGAAAGATCAGCTCCTGGAACATCTTGATTATGCGACTGAGAATGGCATCGACCCGCCCGCCATTAACAACTGGAAATGGCCGTACTGAGATCGCGATATTAGAGATGTGGAGGCACTTATGAATATCAGTCCGCTGGCGGGAAAGCCCGCCGATCCATCGATGCTGGTCAACGTGCCGCGCCTGATAACCGCCTACTATAGTGAGCGGCCTGACACGTCGATTCCCTCGCAATGCGTTGCGTTTGGCACGTCGGGGCATCGCGGCAGCGCCTTCGACGTCGCCTTCAATGAGTATCACATAGTAGCTATAACGCAGGCGATTTGTGCCTATCGTAAAAGCCAGGGTATCGATGGTCCACTCTTTCTCGGCATCGACACGCACGCGCTTTCGGAACCGGCATTTGCAAGTGCGATTGAAGTGCTCGCCGCGAATCGCGTGGAGGTGATGATCGATGATCAACGTGGATACACGCCGACGCCAGTCATTTCTCACGCGATACTCACCTATAACCACGGCCGCAAATCGGGACTAGCCGATGGCATAGTAGTAACGCCGTCGCATAATCCGCCCTCAGATGGCGGCTTTAAATATAACCCTCCACACGGCGGACCTGCCGATACCAAGGCGACCAAGTGGATCGAGGATCAAGCTAACGTGCTGATGGGTGCGAACCTGTTGGGCGTTCCGCGAGTGCCGATGACCAAGGCGCTCAAGGCACCGACGACGCATCGGCACAACTTCATGGGCAACTACATTGGCGACCTTGCTAACGTGATTGACATGGAGGCGATACGAGCCTCGGGTGTGAAGATCGGCATCGATCCGATGGGCGGGGCGGGAGTGCATTACTGGGGACCGATCATCGATCGCTACAAGCTCAATGCGACCGTGGTAAACGACGCTGTTGATCCTACGTTTCGCTTCATGCGGGTCGATTGGGACGGCAAGATTCGCATGGACTGCTCGTCTCCGTATGCGATGGCGGGGCTGGTGAGCATGCGCGATCGCTTCGACGTAGCGTTCGCCAATGACACCGATCACGATCGACATGGGATAGTCACTCGCACAGCAGGACTACTCAATCCGAATCACTACCTCGCGGTCGCGATTTCGTTCCTCTTCCACGATCGTGAGAATTGGCCGGCAAAGGCTGCGGTGGGTAAGACCGTCGTCAGCAGCAGCATTATCGATCGCGTGACAGCAAAGCTTGGACGGCGGCTGGTCGAAGTGCCGGTTGGATTCAAGTGGTTCGTCGATGGTCTCATCGATGGATCCTTCGGTTTCGGTGGCGAGGAGAGCGCGGGCGCATCGTTCCTGCGTCGCGATGGCAGTGTGTGGACGACCGACAAGGACGGGATGATCCTGGGCCTGCTGGCGGCCGAGATTACCGCGAAGACCGAGCGCGACCCCGGCGAAATCTATAACGACATCACGCGCGAGTTCGGAGCGCCCGTGTATGAACGTATCGACGCGCCGGCAAACGCAATGCAGAAAGCGATCTTGTCCAAGCTGTCGCCGGAACAGGTGGAAGCAAAGGAACTCGCCGGAGAACCTATAGTTGCGGCGTTGACTGCGGCACCGGGCAACAATGCCGCGATTGGTGGCCTAAAAGTTGTGTCCAAAAACGGATGGTTCGCCGCACGTCCTTCCGGCACCGAAGAGGTTTACAAGATCTACGCCGAGAGCTTTCTGGGGACTGACCATTTGCACCGGATTCAAGAGGAAGCGCAGGCTCTGATTAATCGAGTATTCGAACGCAATTCAAAACCGGCGTAAGTGGCTATCACCTGCGAAGGATAATTTGAACTCAGGTCGTCTTCACCAATGCGACATCATGCCGGGAATAGCTAGTCGGCGAATAGTCACTCGAAGCGCTGAGAGATTATCGCTCAACCGCAAACGACCATGAGTACTTGCGACCGCCGGCGCTGATCGAGACTGAGTATAAGCCGGGCGTCAACGGATCATGCGGCATTATCACGATCGCGCCGAAACTGGAGAGTTGGTTTCGAGTCATCGCCTGCGTACCCGGGTCAGGATTGTTGTAGTTGCTACCGTCAAACACACAGGCGTCGAGCGCGGCGGGAGTAGGCGTTGTTCGCTTCAGCAAGTAATTCGAAACTCCGGGATTGACCATCGAACCGAGCTGGATAGTAATCGGAAAGCCGGTCGGCAGTGAGTAGCCGGGGCAACTGCTCAGCGGATCGGGCCACTCTCCGTCAAACGACTTCACATTGATCGACGCGCCATCGGGCGGGTATTCGATTGGCGCGTCCAGCGGCGCGGGCGCCGACAAAATCGGATCGATGTCGCTCTCCAGATTGAGTGAGGCGATGCAGACGCCGTGCTCGCAGACGGACGCATAGCCGACGCTGTGCAAATGCGGATTCAAGATCGGCAGGCGATGAAACGGCGACTGCATCCAGTTGTCGATGGCCCATGAGGGAGCGGCATTTCCCCGCGGGTTCCACATCTCGTCAACGTCTCCGGCGAGTCCGGCAGCACGACCTTCGGCGGTGTACCAGGGCTTCGACGGATCCTCTAAATGCATCTCGATCCCCAGATTCGCATGTGCGGCGATCTGCTTGCCGAAATTTCTAACAATGTAGCGGGAGTGCAGATAGTCACCACGGCTGAAGCGCGGATTCGCCGGCACGGGTCCGAGGCCCGCACTCTTCCGATAACGATTCAACGGAATCAGCCACAAATCGTCCGCGGGATTCGATGCATAGACGCTCGCATCTCGCAGCGGGGCGGGAAGCGGCGACGGTAACGCGGAGCCGAGCGGCGCGAGCGGAACGGATACGCCTCCAATCACTATCGAAGGGACAGCATTTGGGGACACAACCGGATTTCCTCCGCCGCCCGATGACACTGATGAAGATTCTGCCGCTTCCTGCAGACGGTCAAAATTGAGCAGGTACTGAGTGATCCCAAAGGCGGCGGCACCGACGGCCAAGGCGACAACTATGAAAGTCGTGACGTAGCGGGATCGCGTATTGCGCGCCGGTACGATCGCGGGATTGGAGAAGCGAAAGCGGGCGGTTCCAAACGAAATTTCGTCCCCGTCGTTGAGTTCGATCGGTTCCGAAAGGCGGCGGCCATTCACGGTGGTTCCGTTCGTGGACCCGAGGTCGGTCAGCCGAATATGGCCATCCAGGCGCGCGATCGCCGCATGACGGCGCGATACCGTTTTATCGGTGATGACGAGGTCGTTGCCGGGAGCACTTCCGATGCCGATCGAGTCAAGAGTGATCGCGAAATCGACGGGCGTGGTGCCGGCGGAAACGAGACGAGGCTTAAATTGGGCGGGCATTAGACCTTGGGACGACGCCGGCGAAGGCCGGATCCGTGCTAGGCTGCATCGGTGAAAAGCGGTCGGCGGACGCTCATCAATAGCCGCTTTCGAGCGCCGCGCGCGAGGCTATTCGCATAGAGATTAGCTGACGCAGGCCGGGAGTTTGACGCAATCATGGCTCAACCCAACCGTGTCGATATACCACAGCCGCCTATCAAACCGCTGATCGGAAATCTGCTCGACCTTGACCGCGTGGCGCCGGTGCAGGGACTGGTCAAGCTCGCGCAGCAGTACGGTCCGATTTACCGGCTGGCGGTGCGCGGGACTTTCCTCGTCGTGGTCTCGGGACATGAACTGGTCGCGGAGTTGTGCGACGAATCCCGCTTCGACAAGAGCGTCAACGGCGCGCTGTGGAAGGTGCGCAAGTTCGCCGGCGACGGCCTCTTCACGGCGACCACCGCTGAGCCGAACTGGTCGAAGGCGCACAACATCCTGCTGCCGAATTTCAGCCAGCGCGCGATGCATTCCTACCATGCGATGATGCTGGATATTGCCGGTCAATTGATCGACAAGTGGTCGCGGCTCAACCCCGACGACGAAATCGATGTCGCTCACGATATGACCTCGCTCACGCTCGACACGATCGGGCTGTGCGGCTTCGACTATCGGTTCAACTCGTTTTACCGCGACGGCAATCATCCGTTCGTTGACGCGATGGTGGACTCGCTCTCCTGCGCGATGGATCAGGTGCAGCGCTTGCCGGGCGAAGACCTCATTCGCTTCGCGCGCGATCGCCGGTACGCGGAGAACGTGAACTTTATGAACCTCACGGCCGATCGAATCATCAAGGAGCGGCGCGCCGGTGGCGAAAACCTCACGAGCAAGCCGGACCTGCTGAGCTACATGATCGCCGGGGTGGACAAGAAAAGCGGCGAACGGCTGGACGATCTGAATATCCGCTACCAGATGATCACCTTCCTGATTGCGGGGCATGAAACCACCAGCGGACTGCTGTCGTTTGCGGTGAACGCGCTGCTGAACAATCCGGAGGTGCTGGCGCGAGCGTACGACGAGGTCGATCGCGTGCTGGGTCCGGACCCCGAAGTCGAGCCCACTTACGCGCAAGTCAACCGACTTGGCTTTGTTTCCCAGGTCTTGAAAGAAGCTCTCCGGCTGTGGCCCACCGCGCCGGCATTTTCGATCCGATCATTGGAAGATACCGTGATCGGCGGGAAGTACGAAATCAAGACGGACTACCAGGTGTTGATACTGTTGCCCGCGCTGCATCGCGACAAAACGGTTTGGGGGCCGAATCCGGAAGTTTTCAATCCTGATAATTTCACCGCGGCCGCCGAGCGCTCGCGGCCTGCGAGCGCGTATAAACCGTTTGGCAACGGACAACGCGCGTGTATTGGACGGCAATTCGCATTGCACGAGGCGGCGCTGGTACTGGGCATGGTCCTGCATCGATTCAAGCTGATCGATCATCATGGATACCGGTTGAAGATCAAAGAAACGTTGACGATGAAGCCGGAGGGCCTCCGAATTCGCGTTCGTCCGCGGAGGCCACAGGAACGCAAAGTGGGCGGGGTGGCGAACCCGCTCCATACCAAACAGTCCATAATTACTACATCGAGTAGCGAGGATCTGTTGGTCCAGCCGCGAGCAGCGGCAATCGACCGCCACGAGACTCCGTTGCTGGTGCTTTTTGGATCGAATCTCGGCACGGCGGAGGAACTGGCGCGGCGAATCGCGCAGGATGGCCAGAGCAATGGCTTCGCGGCGACGATCGCACCGCTGGACGATTATGCCGGAAAGCTGCCGAAAGAGGGGGCGGTGATTATAGTTTCGGCGTCCTACAACGGCACGCCACCGGACAATGCAGTTCAGTTTTGCGCGTGGCTGAATGGAGCCGGTTTAGTGCCGGATGCGCTCAAAGGGGTGAATTACAGTGTTTTCGGATGCGGAAATCGCGACTGGGCGGCAACTTTCCAGGCAGTCCCGCGGCTGCTCGATGAGAAACTAGCCGCGCATGGCGCCCGGCAGTTACATCCGCACGGCGAAGGCGACACACGCGACGATTTCGACGGGCAGTTCATACAATGGTATCGGCCGTTGTGGAATGCCATCGCGGAAAATCTCCGAATCGATCTGGCCGCGACCGCCGCGGAGAAGGCGCCCCTTTACGAGGTCGAGGTCGTGGGTGGCGGCGGCGGGATAAGTCCGCTGGCCGAAGCGATCATGGCCAAGCCGATGCGAGTGGCGGCGAATCGCGAGTTGCAAACCAAGGATGGTCCGAGTCCGTCGGAGCGATCGACCCGCCATCTCGAGGTGATTCTTCCGGACGGCGTCACGTATCGTGCGGGCGATCATCTGGGAGTGCTGCCGCGTAACGGGGACGAGATGGTGCGGCGGATCGCGCGGCGTTTCGGCTTCGACAGCGACGTTACCGTGCGGTTGCATAAGCATGCGGATCGCAAGACGGTGCTGCCGGTTGATCAGCCGGTCTCGCTGTTCGCGTTGCTGCGCGATTATCCCGAACTGCAGGGCGTGGCGACGCGATCGCAAATCGAGACGATTGCCGCCTATACGCAGTGCCCACCCGAGAAGGTGAAGCTCATGGCGCTGATCGGCGAAGACGACGTGGCGTCGATTCGTTATCGCGACGAAGTAATGGGGCAACGCAAGTCGCCGATCGATTTGCTCGAGGAGTGTCCGTCGTGCGCGCTTCCACTGGGTGTCTATCTCGAAATGCTGCAGCCGCTCGCGCCGCGCTACTATTCGATATCGTCGTCGCCGCTGGTCGATCCCCGCAAATGTTCGATCACTGTTGCGGTGGTGAACGAGAAAGCGCGATCCGGGCACGGAAACTATCGCGGGGTCTGTTCAAATTACCTGTCGGGTCAGGCGGAGAGCGGCGCGATAGCGGCCTTCGTCAAGGACAATCATTCGGCGTTTCGTCTGCCGGTCGATCCGTCGGTACCGATTATCATGGTGGGTCCGGGTACAGGAATTGCGCCATTTCGCGGCTTTCTGCAGGAGCGCGCGCAGATCAAGGCGTCGGGCAACGCGATCGGGCGTTCGATGCTGTTCTTCGGCTGCCGCCATCCGCATCAGGACTACATCTACGCCGATGAGTTGAAAGCGTTCGCGGACGCGGGAATTGTCGAGCTGCGGGTAGCGTTTTCCCGCAACGCCGGAGACCGAAAGATCTATGTGCAGGACCAGATCTTTGAGCATAAGGATGACGTCTGGAACCTGATCGAGGCCGGCGCGATAATCTACGTTTGCGGCGACGCCAGCCGCATGGCGCCGGACGTGCGTCGGACTTTCGCCGCGATTTACGCGGAGAAGAAGGGCGCGAACCTGGATGACGCGACCGCGTGGATCGATCGGATGGCGGCAGAACGGCGTTATCTCGTGGATGTCTGGGCGGCGAGTTGAGCGCGCGATTTAGGCGGCTCGCGAAAGCACTCGCGAGCCCGGTCATTCGTTGATAAGGTCAAGGTGAGCCTTCGACCACGGCCCTGCTAAGGCCGGTCAATAAACATTGGCGCGTTCGGCGCAGTTGAAGTGAATCGCGATTGTCACGCTGGCGTCGCGACGAACGGCGGCGGAATTCGAATTGTGAATCGTGCCGGGAAGTGCGCATGAACGGCCGTAATAATCTGTCAGACGATCCGCTGTGGTACAAAGACGCAATCTTCTACGAAGTTCGCGTGGGCTCCTTCTATGATAGCGTCGGCGACGGCATCGGGGATTTTCGCGGGCTGACGGCCCCCGACAGTGCGGAGCGGGCTGGGCGCATTCTTGCATCTCCCGATCGGATAGAATCGCGCTTCGACGCTTTTCTTAAACAGAAGATGTCAATAGTTCGCATTCGTTGTCATGGAAATCTGCATCTCGGACAAATTCTTCACACCGGCAACGGCTCCGTAGTGATCTACAATGACTGATGTCGGCGTGATTACCAGGCCCGGACGCATCGGGGCGGCTGACCTCGAACGGCTCATCACGCTGCGCCATGCCGATCCTCATTCGATTCTCGGCGCTCATCCCGGTCCCGGGGGCGTCACCATTCGCGCCTTCCGCCCGGACGCGAAGCAGGTCTCCGTAATTGACGACGAGAATCGCTCGTGGCCGATGACGCGAACCGACGCCCGCGGACTCTTCGAGACAGTGATTACCGATCGCTGCGAGGTTTTCCGTTACCAACTGCGCATCGTCGAATCCGAAACCAACGTCCTCACCATTCGCGACGCCTACGCCTTTCTGCCGACCATCGGCAGTCTCGATCTGCACCTGTGGAACGAAGGACGACACCTCCAGATTTACGAAAAGCTTGGCGCGCACTTCCACGAAATCGAGGGCGCCAGCGGATTCAGCTTCGCGGTATGGGCGCCGAACGCGCGCAGTATCAGCGTCGTCGGCGACTTCAACGGTTGGGACGGCCGCACCCACATGATGCGATCGCTCGGCACGTCGGGAGTCTGGGAACTTTTCATCCCGGGGATTGAAGCCGGCGCGTGCTACAAATTTGAAATCCATACGCGCAGTGGCGATTTGCTGCTCAAAGCCGACCCGTTCGCTGCCGCGACCGAGGCGCCCCCCGCGACCGCGTCGATGACTTATCAATCGGCCTACCACTTTAACGACGACGAATGGATGTTGGCGCGCGGCAGCCGTGAAGCGACGCGATCGCCGCTCTCGATTTATGAAGTGCATCTCGGCTCGTGGCGTCGCGTCCCCGAGGATGGCAACCGGCCGCTCACCTATCGCGAGATGGCGCCGCTGCTCGCCGATTACGTCGCCGGCATGGGCTTTACGCACGTTCAGTTGATGCCCGTGATGGAGCATCCGTTCACCGGTTCGTGGGGCTACCAGGTCACCGGATATTTCGCGCCCACTGCGCGCTTCGGCACTCCCGACGATTTCCGCTATCTCGTTGACTATCTGCATCAGCACGGTATCGGCGTAATCCTCGACTGGGTTCCCGCACATTTTCCGACTGACGCGTTCGCGCTCGGCCGCTTCGACGGCACCGCGCTGTACGAGCATCTCGACGCCCGCAAAGGCTATCATCCCGACTGGGATACTTACATTTTCAACTACGGCCGCGACGAAGTGCGCAATTTCCTCGTCGCCAGCGCGCTCTGGTGGCTCGGCGAATTCCACGCCGACGGACTGCGCGTCGATGCGGTCGCCTCGATGCTCTATCTCGACTACGGCCGCAAGGCCGGCGAATGGATTCCCAACAAATTCGGCGGGCGCGAAAATATCGAGGCGGTTGAGTTCATCAAGGCCCTCAACACGGCCGCCTACGCGCGCAATCCGGGCATCACGATGATCGCCGAGGAATCGACGGCGTGGCCCGCGGTCAGCCGTCCGATCTATGTGGGCGGCCTGGGCTTCGGCTTCAAGTGGGACATGGGCTGGATGCACGACACGCTCGATTACTTTTCTAAGGCCCCGGTTTACCGCCGTTTCCATCATCGCAACGTCACCTTTGGATTTCTGTACGCGTGGACCGAGTCGTTCATTTTGCCTCTATCGCACGATGAGGTCGTCCATCAGAAACGGTCGATGCTCTCGAAGATGCCGGGCGATCGCTGGCAGCAATTCGCCAACCTGCGCGCGCTCTACGGTTACATGTGGGCGCGCCCGGGCAAGAAGATGATTTTCATGGGCGACGAATTCGGCCAGTGGCATGAATGGAATCACGACGCGAGCCTCGACTGGAATTTGCTCGAGTTCGAGGACCATCGCGGACTGCAGGCGTTGATGCGCGAGCTGAACCGCGTCTATCGCGAGGAACCGGCGCTCTGGGAGGACGACGGCGATCCGGCCGGCTTCCATTTCATCGACGCCGACAATGTGGACGACAACGTCATCGTGTTCATGCGTATCGCACGGCAGAGCGGGCGCCGCATCATCTGCGCATGCAACTTTTCGCCGGTCGTCCACCAGCGCTATCGCATCGGCGTGCCCGCCCCCGGCCTCTATCGCGAGATCCTCAACACCGACTCCGTGTATTTCGGCGGCAGCAATCTGGGCAACGCAGGCGCGGTGATGGCCGAGAACCTCGCTCATCATGGGCTCGACTATTCATTGTCAATCACCCTGCCGCCGCTCGCCGTGGTCTGGTTGGAAGTTCCGACGGGCTGATTTACGCTGGTTCCCAGATGATCGAACCGCGCGCAACTTATCGCGTCCAGCTCCATGCTGGCTTCACCTTCGACGATGCCGCCGGCCTCACTGATTATCTCGCCGAGCTTGGCATCAGCCATCTCTATTGCTCGCCCTATCTGCAGGCGACTCCTGGCAGTACCCACGGCTACGACGTCGTCGATCATCGCCGCGTCAACGAGGAGCTCGGCGGTGCGGCGGGACACGCGCGGATGCATTCGGCGCTGCGTGAGCGCGGGCTCGGGCAGATCCTCGATATCGTCCCGAATCACATGGCGATTGTCAGTCCCTACAATCCGTGGTGGTGGGACGTGCTCGAAAACGGACCGGCCAGTAACTACGCCTCGTACTTCGACGTCGATTGGGAAACGCCCGAGATGCGCCTGCGCAACGCGGTTCTAATCCCGCTGCTCGGCGATCAATACGGCGAGGTGCTCGAGTCCGGCGCGATCCAGCTCGAGCGCGAGGGTGCCTCGCTGACCGTTCGCTACTTCGACCATCGGTTTCCGGTCGCGCCGCGATCGTTCGATACCATCCTCTCGGCTGCCGCCCTGCGCTGCGGCTCCGACGAGCTTGCTTTCCTCGCCGACAGCTTCGGGCGCCTGCCGCTGCCCACCGCGACCGACCTCGAAAGCACCCGTCGCCGCCATCGTGAAAAAGATGTCTTGCGGAGCATTCTGACCCGGCTCATCCGCGAGCAGCGCGAGGTCGGCCCCGCTATCGACGCCATCATCACCGAGATCAACGGACGGCCCGACTCCTTGCATGCGCTCCTCGAACGGCAGAACTACCGGCTCGCCTGCTGGCGGGCGGCCTCGCGCGATCTCGGCTATCGCAGATTCTTCGACATCAACACGCTGGTCGGCCTGCGGATGGAAGATGAGCACGTCTTCGCCGATACTCACTTCCTGATTTTGCGATGGCTCGCGGAAGGAACTCTGGATGGCGTGCGCATCGATCACATCGACGGCCTGCGCGACCCTGAGCAATATCTGCAGTGGCTCCATCAGGCCCAGCCCGGCGCATGGGTGCTGGTCGAGAAGATTCTCGAACCCGGCGAATCACTGCGCGAGTCATGGCCGATAGCGGGCACCACCGGCTACGACTTCATGAACACCGTTGGCGGCCTGTTGATCGATCCCGCGGGCGAGCGCCCGCTCTCCCGCTTTTATGCCGAGTTCACCGGTGAGTCGGCGGACTTCCCGCGCCTCGTGCTCGAGAAGAAAGACCTTGTGATGCGCGAGGTGCTCGGCAGCGACCTCAATCGATTGACCGCGCTTTTCGTCGAGGTCTGCGAAAGCCATCCGCGACAACGCGACTATACGCGGCACGAATTGCACGAAGCCATTTGTGCGGTCGTCGCTCGGTTGTCCGTGTACCGAACTTATGTCTGCGAGGCTGCGGACGCGCGAGTTCAGCCCGAAGATCAGCGCTATATCGACGAGGCAATCGATGCCGCCAAACTCGACCGGCCCGAGATCGATGAGCGACTGTTCGATTTTCTGCGCGATCTGCTCCTCCTGCGGCAACGCGGCGATCTCGAAACGGAACTCGCGATGCGCTTTCAGCAGTTCACTGGCCCCGTGATGGCCAAATCGGTCGAGGACACCGCCTTCTACTGTTTCAATCGGTTCGTCGCGCTCAACGAAGTCGGCGGTGATCCGGCGCGCTTTAGCGTCGGCGTCGATCAGTTCAATCACGAATGCGCAATCGCGCAAGCGCGATGGCCCCAGCGGATGCTCGCGACTTCCACTCACGACACCAAGCGCAGCGAAGACCTCCGCGCGCGGATGAGCCTGCTCTCTGAGATTCCTGAGCAATGGATCGCGGCGGTGCGCGGATGGTCCGAGCTGAATCGGCCCTGGTGGCGCGGCGGACTCTCCGATCGCAACGCCGAATATCTGTTGTACCAGACGCTCGTCGGCGCTTGGCCGATCGAACGCACCCGCGTCATCGAATACATGCGCAAGGCCGCGCGCGAGGCCAAAGTGCACACCTCGTGGACCGCGCCCAACGAGGAATACGAACGCTCGCTCGTCGGCTTCATTGAGGGCGCGCTCGACAACCCGGAGTTCGTCACCGAGCTGAATGCCTTCGTTGCGCCGCTGGTCTGGCCCGGACGCGTGAACGCACTCGCGCAGACGCTCATCAAACTCACCGCGCCAGGCGTTCCCGACTTTTATCAGGGCAGCGAACTGTGGATTTTTACACTCGTCGATCCCGATAATCGCGGGGCAGTCGATTACGTGCTGCGCCGCCGATTGCTCGCCGGCCTGCGTGACTCGACTGTCGAACAGATTATCGCGCGCGCCGACGAAGGCCTGCCCAAGCTATGGCTGATTCGCAACGCCCTCAAATTACGCCAGCGGCTTCCGCAGTTGTTCGGAGGCAATGGCGATTATGAGCCGCTAGCTGTGAGCGGTTCCCGCGCCGCCCATGCGATCGCGTTCAGCCGCGGCGGTGGCGCTATCACTGTGGCACCCCGCCTGCCGATCGCCCTCGGCATCACCGGCGCGAACGCCAACGCTTCGCAGGGGTCCGGCGCCTTCAGCGGTGTCTGGGCCAATACCATCGTCACCTTGCCGCCCGGCCGCTGGCTCAACGTCTTCACCGGCGACTCCATTGACGGCGGCGAAATTCGGATCGCGAAACTTCTGGATCGCTTCCCCGTCGGTTTGATCGTCCGGCAGGATCTGATCGGGGAAATCCTTTCCGATAGCGACCCTGCTCATAAGGATTTCGCTCAATGATTGTTCGCGTCTGGGCACCCAAAGCGCACGACGTTCAACTCGATCTCAACGGTAACCGCCTCCCCATGACGCTCGCTGAACGCGGCTGGTGGACCGTCGATACTCCACTCGCAACGCCGGGCGCTGACTACGCCTTCGTCATCGACGGCGCCGAACCGCCGCTGCCCGATCCCCGCTCGCAATCGCAGCCGCATGGAGTCCATGGCCGCTCGCGCTTCGTCGATCATTCCGCCTTCGCCTGGACCGACGCCGGCTGGAATCCTCCCGGACTGGATTCGGCGATTGTGTACGAGTTGCACGTCGGCACCTTCACTCCTGCGGGCACCTTCGACGCGGCGATCGATCGCCTCGGCTATCTGAAAGATCTCGGCGTCACTCACGTCGAGCTGATGCCGGTGGCCGAGTTTTCGGGCGACCGCGGATGGGGCTACGATGGCGTCGATCTCTTCGCGCCCCATCATGCCTATGGCGGGCCCGACGGCTTGAAGCGGCTCGTTGACGCATGTCATGCGCGCGGCCTCGCCGTGCTGATCGACGTCGTGTACAACCATTTCGGTCCGTCCGGAAACTATCTGCCGCGCTTCGGCCCATATCAGACGCATCACTACGCGACGCCGTGGGGCGACGCTGTCAACTTCGACGGACGCGGCAGTGACGAAGTGCGCCGCCTGTTTTGCGACAACGCTCTCATGTGGCTGCGCGATTACCACTGCGACGGGCTGCGCATCGATGCGGTGCACGCAATCATCGATACGTCGGCGATCCATTTCCTCGAACAACTCGCGAAAGAGGTCGCCGGGCTCGAGCGCGAACTCGGACGGCGGCTCGTGCTGTTCGCCGAAAGCGACCTCAACGACTCCCGGATTGTGCGGGCGCGCGAGCTCGGCGGGTACGGGATCCACGCGCAATGGAGCGACGATTTCCATCACGCGCTGCATTGCGCTCTAACCGGGGAACAGGCCGGCTACTATTCTGACTTCGGGACGATCGCGGACCTCGCCAAGGCGCTGCGGCAGACGTGGGTTTACGACGGAGGTTACTCGAACCATCGCGGCCGCGCGCACGGACGCTCGCCCGCGGGCTTGTCGGGGCATCACTTCCTGGGCTACGCGCAGACTCATGACCAGGTCGGCAATCGGGCGAAGGGCGAACGCACCTCGCATCTGATGAACGCCGGCCGGCTCAAGATTGCCGCCGCCCTGATCCTCGCTGCGCCGTTTGTACCGATGCTCTTTCACGGCGAGGAATGGGGCGCATCGACGCCGTTCCTCTACTTCGCCGGACACGAGGATCCCGAATTGGCCCGCGCCGTCAGCGAAGGGCGCAAGCGTGAGTTCGCCGCCTTCGGATGGAGTCCCGGCGACATTCCCGATCCGCAGGCGCGTGCTACCTTCGATCAGTCGAAGTTGAACTGGAGCGAACTCGATCGCGAGCCGCATCGCAGCCTTCTCCAGTGGCATCGCGATCTGATCCGGCTGCGCGCGCAGATGCCCGAGTTGCGCGACGGGCGCATGGACCTCGTCGACGTACACTTCGACGAAAGCGGGCGCTGGCTGACGGTCACGCGCGGACGTGTAACGGTCGCGTGCAATCTATCGGCGACACGGCAATCCGTCTCAATTGGAACCACCGCCCAGTACCGGATTGCGATGGCGTCGGATGAGGGCGTCGCGATCGCGTCGTCGGCCGTCAATCTCCCACCCGACTCAGTCGCGATCCTCGTCCGCTGATTGCCTGGTACATCCCGCACGTCTGAGCGGGTATGTTGCAGCGTGGGTCGGACTCGATGCGGCGGCATTGCTCACGCCGCGTCACAACTGCTAAAGCCGCACTACAGTCTGATAGCGAGGTTCAATTGGATCGGTCGATGGCGCGGCGACTGCCTATTAGACTGCTTCTCGCTCACGCCGATCTGAACTGACTTCGCATTCGGAATTTGACTTATGAGCCCGCTCGCCAACATCGCGACTGAAGTGCCGCCGGCCGAAACGATTGACTACAAGTCGATCGCGATGCTGTCTGCCGCGCATCTCACCGACGACATCAACCAGGGTGTCGTTCCTGCGATGCTGCCGTTTTTCATTGCGTCCAATCATCTCACCTACGCCGCTGCGGCTGGATTGATTCTAGCGCAGACCCTTTCGTCGTCGGTGATGCAACCCCTCTTCGGCTTGCTCGCGGATTGGCGTCCGTCGCCGTGGCTGATTCCCGTGGGGCTTGGTTTCGCTGGAATCGGTGTTGCGCTATCAGGTCTCGCCCCGACCTACGCACTCATCTTCGCCGCGATTGCCGTGAGCGGATTAGGCATCTCGGCCTTTCATCCCGAGGCGGCGCGACGCGTGCGCTACCTGAGCGGTTCGCGCCAGGCCACGACGATGAGTTTCTTCACCGTCGGCGGGATGGCGGGTTTTGCGATCGGCCCGTTGATAATTACTCCTGTGCTGATCGAGTTCGGCACTCGCGGTTCGATCATCCTCGCGCTGCCGGTCCTCTTGATGGCGGTGGCGGTGACCCATCAGTTGCCGCGTCTCGCCGCCGCTCATGCCAGCGCGTCGATCGACAACGGCAGCCGCTCGCTGGTCGGTGCGCCCGAACAGTGGGGCGACTTCATCCGCCTGACGGTGGTCGTGATATTCCGCTCGATGGTATTTTTCGGCTTGAACACTTTTATCCCGCTCTACTGGAGTCACGTGCTCGGCGGGACCAAATCCGGCGGCGGTTTCGCGTTGACGACGCTGCTCGCCGCGGTGACGGCAGGTACGCTCCTCGGCGGACGGATGGCCGACCGGTACGGCCGCAAAATCGTCATCGTCGTATCGCTCGCCGCGCTCGCGCCCCTGATGTTCTGCCTCTTGAGCCTGCACAGCTTGATCGGCGCGGCACTGTTGCTCGTCCCGGTAGGAATTGCGCTCTCGGCTTCGAACAGCGTGGTCGTCGTGATGGCGCAGGAGTACCTGCCGAATCGGGTGGGCCTGGCCGCAGGCGTCACGCTCGGGCTCTCGATGACCATTGGCGGACTGATGATGCCGCTGTTCGGTTCGATAGCCGATCATCACGGACTCCGCACCGCGTTACTGCTGCTTGCCCTGATACCAGCGCTAAGTTGCGCCGTCAGCATGACGCTGCACGAGCCCGGAACCCCTCGTTAGCGGCTGCCTCAGTCCGCCCTGCCGCACGCAATTGATCGAGCGTTCGCGTTCAGTCGAGGATCCCCGGCTGCGACGCGAGACCGGCAGGCGCCGGTAATCGACCGTCAACTTCCCAAAAGTCCATTTTTCGCTTACGCCTCTCCGTCATTATGTAAGGTTTAGCTGGCTCATAGCCAGCATAAAGCGAAGATGAGGCGAAAATGTTTCACGTGAAACATTTTCGCCATCCGTTTGTGGTGAAGGATTGCACGGTTGACTTCTGTAGAAGTGCCGATTCGCCCGCTACCAATGAACTCAAGGAAGCAGGTTGCTCCGCTTACACCCTGAAACCGCCGCGACCGATCGCGTTAGCGTCGATACCGAAGCGGATCAACTCCATCCGCCGGCCGGGCCGCCGTCTGACTGAATGGCACAGAGGGCGATTCGCTGATCGCCTTAAGTTCGAGATCCACACGGTTTGCTTTTCGCGGCCGCAAATATGAACTAAGTATTCCGCAATGGCCGGCTATCCTGAAATGATCGGCTATCCAATGAAACTCGAGCTCGCGTGCTTCGCCGAAACGCCAGAAGCGCGAGAGCGACAGCTTAGCCTGCGGGAGTGATCCCGACTGGAGGCATTTATGGAATGTCAATTCGACCGTGCCGCTGAAGACCTTGGCAATGTAGTCGCCCTCGAACACGTCAACGTGACCGTGCCAGATCAGCAAGTCGCGACGATTTTCTATGTGACCGGACTCGGGCTGACGCGCGATCCATTCCTGATGACCAGTACCGTCAATATGTGGATCAACGTCGGACGCTGCCAGTTCCACCTTCCCGGCGGCAAGCCGCAGGTGGTGCGCGGACACGTCGGCGTGGTGATTCCAAACCGGCAGGCGCTGGTGCAGCGTTTGAGCAAGGTGCGCAAATTTCTCGACGGCACGCGCTTCGACTTTCAGGAGCACGATGAGTATGTCGAGGCGACTTGTCCCTGGGGCAACCGCATCAGATGTTATGAGCCCGACACCCGACGCTTCGGCGCGGTCACCCTCGGCATCGGCTACGTTGAATTCGACGTGCCGCCCAAGGCCGCCGATGGAATCGCGCGCTTCTATCAGCAAATCATCAACACGCCGGCGGAGGTCATCGAGGACCACGATGGGCGGCATGCCCGGGTCGGAGTGGGGATTGGGCAGAACCTGATTTTTCGCGAGACCGACCAGCCGCTGCCGCCCTATGATGGCCATCATATACAGGTCTATGTGGCGGACTTCTCGGGCCCGTATAAGCAACTGCTGAAGCGCGGCCTCATCTTTGAGGAGAGCGACCAGCATCAGTACCGCTTCAAGGATATCGTCGATCCAAAGAACGGGAAGAAGGTGCTGTACACGATTGAGCACGAGGTTCGCAGCATGAAACATCCGATCTATCTGCGTCCGCTGGTGAACCGGAATCCGTCACAGAACAACATGAACTACGCGCCCGGATTCGACGCGTGGACGTGGGGGATGCCGAACGGCGATTGACGAGGCGAAGCCAGTCGCATCAATTGAGAGGGTCGGCGAAGATAGACATTTCGAGTTGAGGAAGTGCAAATGGCGAGCGCTCTGAAGATGGGTCACGCGGCGAACTGGCGCGCACAACTGGGATCGAAACTGGTGGATGCGGAAACGGCGGTCGGCCATATCAAGTCCGGCGATCGCATCACGCTGTCGATCGCGCAGGCGACGCCGTTCACGTTGTGCGCGGCGCTGGCGGGACGCCTGATGGAGATCGAGGACGTCGTCCTGAACCATTCGGCGGCGCTTTTCAATTGGGACCTGCCGGGCATCGGCGAGCGCTTCCGCCTGGAATCATTTTACCTGTCACCGGTGGGGCGCGAACTGTTCGGCACCGGTCCGGCGGAGTTCGTGCCGGTCTCCTATTTTCGCGAGGGCACGCTGCCGCCGGGACTCGACAACTTCAACGTCTATCTGCTGACGGTATCGCCGCCCGACGAAGCCGGGATGGTGAACTTCGGCGACGTTCAGATCATGTCGAAGCTGCTGTCGCGCAACGCCGACCTGGTGATCGCCGAGATCGATGAGAGCTCCGTGAGAATCGGCGGCGACAACTCGCTGCATATCTCGGAAATCAACTGGTTCGTCGAACGCACGCCGGACGCTCCGGTCTTCCCAATGACGCCGCCGGCGGTTCCCGAAGAGGAACGGCGCACCGTCGAAGCGATCTGCGGCGCGGTGGCGAAGGAGCTGATTCCGGATCGCGCGACGCTGCAGATCGGCGTCGGATCGACCTCCGGCCTGCTGATGTCCCATCTGAGGAGTCATCACGACCTCGGGATGCAAACCGAGATCATCCCGTGGGGCACTACCGACCTAGTGCGCGACGGCGTGATCACGGGCAAGTACAAGAAGCTCTTTCCGGGACTGGTGGTAGGCAGCGGATTTGCTGTTGCGACGCCGCGCGAACAGCTCGAATATGCCGACGGCAACCCGATTTTCCAGCTCTATGATTTCAATTTCACCGACGACATTCGGCTGATCGCGCGCGAGGAAGGACTCATCTCGGTCAACAATGCGCTCGCGATCGATCTAACGGGACAGGTCGGAAGCGAATCGATCGGGCCGCGGATGTACACCGGCACCGGCGGGCAAACCGCGTTCGGTATCGGCGCGACGATGGGGGGCGGCACGTCGATTATCGTGCTGCCGGCTACCGCGACGGTGAAGGGCGAGCGCGTCTCGCGAATCGCGCCGAGCCTGTTGCCGGGGGCGGTGTTCACCTTGC